>VMHT01098424.1_pt1 | contig 36586 bp, 39 predicted proteins | sample 4693611 | NCBI WGS metagenome assembly VMHT01 (sample SAMN12280063, study PRJNA550983) | marine metagenome | isolation source: seawater sampled from same location over 5 years 0.02-0.2 micron viral filtrate | place: USA: collected off the coast of southern California halfway between the port... ...
AAGAATACTTCTTTTTGGTTTGCTCTACCTATTCCTTGAAAAGTAGTATGTGGACTATTTACTCTTATCCTTAATGGAGAAACAACCTCTGATATAATTGTATTAAATGCTCCTTGATTAGTGTATTGTTGAGTATTTTCATCTATCTCTCCAGTACCATCTCCAGTCTCTATTTCGTTATATAGTGGAGGACCAGTAGGACTGTTAAACGCGCTTGGAAAAGGACTTTGAGGGGTTGGAATAAAAATTGTTCCTCCAACCATATCGTTTGTAAAACCTCCAAAATCTGGAGCTTCTGATGAAACTAAATAGTATTTGTCGCCGGCTGTTTCATACCTAACATTTGCTGTTGTGTTTACTACTCCTTCAGATCCAGTAGAACATAGTGTAAATAAAGATCTAGAGTTTGAAGCTGAAAGCTCTGCGTTGTAGTGTAATTGAAAGTATGGCCTTTTTATTTCTTCTATTGTTATGTCTGGCTTTTCAAAATATACTATTTCGTCGGTGTTTCTTCGCCTAGGATAACAATTTAATCTTTTTGTCCAGCGTATATTAAATGTTCCTCTATACCTTGGAGGAGCTGGTTCAGAAATATCTCTTTGCCTTTCTGAGTCAAAACCTACTTTTCCTTTTGCAACACCTACAATAGATATTCGAGCATCTCCTTCAGGTACTTCTTTTCCAATCTCTATTGCAAATATTCTTTCGTTTCCTTCTCCTATATGGTCATACGTTCTAATTGGTATAGTATCGCCATTAGCATCTAAAACTTCTATGGCTATTTCTGAGCCAGGAACAAGATTTTGTGTACCTGTAAAAGAAATTAAATTTCGTCCAGCTGTTAATTCTCTTGGAAATCTAGTTATTCCAAAATAATCATATGAGTCTGGAGATCCATCCTCTATAAATACAGGTATCGTGTCCAATCCTCTATAATCTAAAGGTTGAAACTTTAAAGGTTCTTTAAAACGTATTACTTTTGCCATTGAGTACTCCTAACTATTCAATATATAAATATCAAATAACGGCGTAATTAGTGCTCAACATGGCTATAACCTTTCTTATTAGATATTTCCAAAAGGTTATCGGTGGCATCTTTCATCAAATCTATATGGGATATTACCGTTATGAAGTCAAAGTTTAATTTTAAATATTCAAATAATCTAAAAATTGCGTTTAAGTTGTTTGAATCTAAATTTCCAAATCCTTCATCAATTGCTAAAAAATTTGGACACGGTAAATTAGATACATTTATTAGTGCTGTTCGGATTGCAAGTGAGCTTACAAATTTTTCCATTCCACTGGTCATTTCTAATGGCCATTTTTCTAAATCACCGTAAACTATATATGTATTTATGTTTCTACCATCTGTTTCAAATTGTATTGAAAAGTCTGATATTTGAGAAAGAATAACGTTTACTTCTTCTTCAACATAAGGAAGTATTTCTGAAATTAACTCGTACGGTACTCCATCTCTTTGTATTGCACTAAGATAATATTCGTACGCTTTAAGTCTTTCTTCTAGGTCGTGTGCTCTCTCAATTGATTCATGAATAGACTGAATGGTTTTTTCACAAACCTTAATGTCACTATATGCTTGTTGTTGTTTTGAAGCTACAACATGTAGGCTTTCGGTTATTTCTTCTAACTCTAATTCTTTTTGTTCTATCTTTTCATTTATTTTATTATTTGAAAATATAGATCGCTTGTTTTCAAAAAACTTATCAATTGAACCCTTTGTATTTTTTATATCTAATTCTTTAGAAGATATGTTAGATTCTCTAGTAACTTTTTTTACCTTTATTTCAGATTGATATTTTACGTGTAATGCTAGTTTAGATTCTAGGTTTATTAATGTTTGCAACTTTGTAACTGAGGGTTTTAAATTGTTTTTTTCAGTTTCAAGATTATTTTTTTCAAATAAAAGTTTTTCAGTTTCTATTTTTAGTTTTGGAAGTTCTTGTTTGGCAGTTTCTGCATTTTTTACAAATACGTTGTCTTGGCAGTATTCACAGTCTGGATCGTACTCGTGGCTGTGTAATCTTTTAACGGTATCTAGCTTATTTTTAACTTCTACCTTCATTAAGTCTATATTATTGTTTACCTTTTGTAATTTTTTTTCTATGTTATTATACGACTCTGATTCAGTTGTTAGTTTTTGCTTATTATAAGATTTTATTTCTCCAGATAGCTCTATAAACAATTTTTTATTTTCTTTAGTGTATTTTTCATACTTACTTAACTTTTCGTTTTCATCCTTTAACTGTTTTGACAAGGCAGTAAGTGATTCTTTTAGTGCCTCTACACTTTCAGGTACATCTGAACCTAGTCTAATTAACTTAGACGTATATTCAATAATCTTTTTATTTGCAGTCTTTTCACTTTTTTGTATTTTGGTTTTTTCTACATTTAGGTTTGAGTATTCTAGTTCTAAACCTTTTAAAGAGTCTGTTGCTTCTGTTAAATTTTCAGAAAAGTCTGTTTTATTAAAGTCTTTTAATAGTACCTGTACGTCTTTTATTTCTTCATTTGCTAATTGGTATAGTTCTTCAAAAACGGTTATATCTAAAAACTGTACCAGTAGGTCTTTTTTCTCTGTCTGCGTTTTATCTATAAATCCAGTATTATTATTTTGAACAGATAGAGATGTTAGTGCAAAATCTTCATAACTACCAAGCATTCCTCTAATATTTCTATTTGTATATACTCTTTGCTCTCCATTTAATGATATTATAGACCCATCTTCTCCAACCATCCAAAAATTTACGTCAACTCGTGCACCGCCATCTTTTTTTCTTTTTGCTTTTCTTTCTATAAAATAATCAACACCATCAATTTCAAAATTTAGTTTACAAGAAAAATTATTTTTTTTATTGTTTATTACGGCGGCCGCCATTTTAGTTCTAGAGCATTTATCAAATATACAAAAAGATAAAGCGTCTAATATTGCAGATTTTCCGGCATGATTTGCTGCAAATATTCCGACTGCTCCTTTCATATTATTAAAGTCTATGGTGTTTCCTTCTCCATAACTAAACATATTAGAAAACTCAAACCTTTTAGGTTTCCACTTTATATTTCTGCCTATTTCAATGTCAGGCAACATTTTGTTTAATTCTCTATTTATGTTTCTTATTCTAGATATTTTTTCTTCGTCTATGTCCGCAAAATTTCGTTGAAGGTGCTCTATTATTAGTTTATTTTGATACTCAGAATCTCTAATATCCCTTGTAATTTCAGTTGAAGACCTAGAATTATTTGATATATTTGAAATCTTATCTCCACGTATTACAACATAATCTTGAACCCTACATTTTTTTCGTATTTCTAATAAAGACTCTTTTACTTGTGCTTGGGTAGTATTTTCCGTTATAAACCTTAGCCTAGGATATTTTGGTATATCATCAATGTTTGGTAATACTCCATCCTTCATTCTTATTGTATAATATCCATATTCATTGGTTATATTAAAAAATTCAGATTTTCTAGTTTTAACATCCCAAATAACATATCCATGATCTTCAAAAGTTTCTCCAAAATTTTGTTGTATAAGAGATCCTGCGTATGTTATTGTTTCAGACTTGTTTAAATGTTGGTATTTGTGTATATCTCCCAACATTACCATGTGGCAGCCATCAAAAGTTTTTAACGGTAAATTTTCATCTTTTACAGTATAGCCTGCATCAGTTTTTGAATTGTTTACTGCACCGTGAAATAAACCTATCTTATTTTTAGATTTTGATTTTTTTGCATCAGGCCAAGTTTCTGTTTCTTCTAGAACAGAGTATACTATAAAATCAACGTTTGCAAACGTATATATTCCACTATCTCTTAAATAATATAAGTTTTCATTTGCTAAATTTTCTACTATTGGGCTTAACGCATCTAGTCTTGACCTATTATTAAGGTTGGCATCGTGATTACCAGCAATTAAAACTGTTGGTCGTATGTTTGCAAGCTTATTAAAAAATTCGCTTACTATACTTACCAGTTCTGGGCTAATATCTGTTTTTGTGTGTACAATATCTCCAGCCAAATATATTATGCTATTTTCAGGCAAAGCTTTGGCAGCTTTATATAATTTTCTAAACACTTGCCTGTATTCTTTGTGTCTTTTGTAATTTCTAATATGTACATCTGCAACGTGTAATATTTTTTCAACTTCGTTAAATTTTAAATTAATATGCATTTATTTTATACTCCAAGAGTTTTAAGGGTGTTAACTCTTTAACATTGTTTATTATATTTGTTATATTAAAAAATCCTATTTCAGAAGGATCTTTTTCTGGTAAATCTATAAAATGTACTGATATTCCGTTTGAAATAAAATACTCGCACATATCTATAGCGTTTGTCATGGCATCTTTATCTAAGGCAACGTTTACCCTCTTTACGCCTTTTTCTAAAATTTTTATTTTTAACTTATCTAAAATTAGTTTTCCAAACAATGGAATAGCATTTCTTTTAATTGCTATTGCGTCAAAGGCTCCTTCAACAATTGTTATTGGTTGATTCCAATTTATAAATAGTTCAAATCCTATAATGTCTTTTGTTACCACCGGGTTTAGGTGTTTAAAATTAACGTCATAATAGCTTCTGCCTGTAAAAAAATTTAATTTTCCATCTTCATCATAGCTTGGAATAATTATCATTCTATTATATTTTCCAGATTCACAATAGCCTATATTATATTTTAATATGTCTTGGCTAGTTATGTTTCTGCTATTTAAGTAGTGCAGTGCGTTTTTGGCTTCTGGGTTTTTTAAATTGGCTTTACATAGAGGTAAAAATTCAGCTGGTAAACTTAGATGTTCATATTGTTTATCAACAGAATAAGTTTTACCACCCGTTATTTTATTAAGTAAATCATAAAACCTTTTTTCTACTCTTAGCTTTCTAAATAATCCAAGTATTGTGTGACCACCCATTCCACAAACCCAACAATGCCACTTTTGACTTAGTAAGTTAACATTTAGTTTTTTCTTGTGGTGATTACAAAAAGGACACTTAAATGAGATTTCACTTTGCTTGTGGTTGTGGTCTCCTTTTAATAAAACAGACTCTAATAGTTGTACTAATCTTACACTTTTCATTAGTAGTAATATAATAAAAATATTTGTGTTGGTAAAATTTTAGGTGATTATTTTAACCAGTCGGTTGGTATTTCTTTTTCTGCCCAAACTATTCCATGTTTTTCACAAAAATCAGCATAAGTTGTTTTACTTCCCTTTCTTATTTTTCCATTTGGGTTTTGAAAAACAATTCTTATGTCTAATTTTGGGTACTGTTTCTTTATTAGTAAATGTTTTTTACGATCCTCAAGAACCCACCTTCCTTTTGTTTCTACCAATATACCGTTTGGTAATGTAAAATCTACAGTATATTTGTGTTGGGTTTCTGGTTTAATATAATTTATAACTGTAGTTTCGTATTCAAATTTAGTTTTTGATTCTTTTAGTTGATCTGCTACCTTATGCTCAAATCCTGACCTGTATCCATGCTTGATTGCATTTGATCTAGCTTTACTTATTCTTCTTGCCATTTATATAATCCCTTATTCTGTATGTAATATAACCTAAAATTGGTGTACCGTAAATTATTGTTAATAGACTTGGGTGCGGTTCACCACAAATACCCAATATATGTCTAAGCCATTCTATCATCTAATTATTATGTATCAAATCTTACTTCTATTGTTGTATCGTAACCGTCATCTTTTTTAAGTGGACGAGACAATTTACCAACCGCCAAGAGTCTTGCATTGTCATCATATAAACCTATTGTTGTTATATAAGGATCCCAATCCGTATCAGTCACAAACGAAGATATTTTTGCCTCTCTTAATCCTTGGGCAGATCTATCAAGTATTGTTGGATTCGTTGTAAAGTTAAACTCTCCTCTTTTAATTTCTGCAGTATATGAATTTTCTGTTATTTCAAAGCTATTTTTAAAAGACGCGGTACAAAATTTAGAAATTCCATCGTATGCTGAAGATGGGTGGGTTATTGTTATTATCCCATGTTCATGCATTACGTTTCCAACAAATGGAGTTCCATTTGGGCAATTATAGATAAAATCTCTTTGTGTCGAGTCTAATGCCTTGTCAAATATTTTAATTTCGTCAAGTGCACCAGATATTGGCGACATGAACTCGCGGGCCATTTTTCTAATTGGATTTCCTGTTCCTGGGTTTATTCTATACAATCCATCATTAGTTCTTTCATACTCTCCTGACCAAGTTAATCTGGTTGCTACGCCAAAATAAATATCATCTTTATTTTTGGGATCACCCATATCCGACTGTGTTATTGCGTGGGTTAGAGTATTATCGATATATAACTCTAAATTTGAACCTGTTTTTTGGTACAATATATGTTTAAATTCTATGCCTTCGTCTGTGAATAGGTGATCTTGAGATGCACTAAGTATATATGTATCAACTCCGTCATTTCTTCTAGCCAATATTTGTCCAGGTCTACCAACATTACCATCAATTAAAGTCATACTACAACTATTTATTGGAAGAGGTATTATGGCTGAAGCACTAAACATTGCGCCAGGTTCACTACCACTTTGAATAGGTGGAGTATTTCCTTGTGTAACTGCTTCAATATTTAATCTAATATGATTTCTTTCTGCGTCAGAGGTTGCATTTGCGCCTATATCATGAAACTTTGGAAAAACATGAAAATTGCTTGAGCCTGTTATTGTAGGATTGTTGTGCTCTGGCTGTATTAAAATTGGTAGATCATTGTGCTTCCATCCGTATTCTGTCTCGGTGCCGCCAAAAGATGTTATTATCCCTGCTACTTCATTAAAATATCTATATTCTACAGTTACACTAAATGATGGATGAGAATCTATTGCATTATATGATCTTGACGCTATATTAAAGTAATCATGGGCTCCACTAATGTGGGCAGTTGTTCCTGGGTAAAAGTGTGCAGCTCCTAAATCTATAACGGTCGTACTTGCCGTAACAAATGCTCCTAGGTCTGGAGCCGTTGAAGCTGTGTCTGAACCACTGTGCCAGTAAAATACATGCCTTTCTTCAAAGTCTGATCCAGATGCTGGAGTATATCCTTCCGGTTGACAAGAAAGTATAAAATAGCTTTCTGTAAATTGTGTTATTAGTGGACGACCAACTTGTTGGAATCCATCAACAGTTGAAGTATCATTTTCTTCTGGTGTTCCTGCAATTCCATAGTTATTAAATACGTTACCTTCATCTAAGACTACTTGCATGTTTTTGTGTCCTGGGCCAGCTGCAAAGTTTCCAAATTGTGAAAAATCACCAGCTATTGACGATGTCATAACTAATTCTGCTACATATATTGAAGTCTCACCAGTACCTGGTCTATATGAATTCCAACTAGAACTAAGTCTTAGTATTGATTCTTGGGTGCTAGACGCAGTTGCGCCTGTCTCTATTCCAGCGTTAACAACAGAAACAATTCTATCCATAAAATTGCCAACCGAAGAAGTAACGTCTCCGTGTACAGATATATTTGGGTATTGCGCTTCTGAAGCAGAAGTTATTATAAAGTCTACTGATGTTCCAAGAACGTCTTTTAGTCTAAAGCTGGCAGATTCTGATGGCTGATGTAGTATGTTTCCTTTTCTGCTAGGTCCACCAACAACAGATACACTATTGACTCCTGATTCAAACCTAATACCATTAACATTAGACGCCCAAAGGTTGTTTTGGTTCCAAAAATAAGGACCAAAAGAAGAAGATGCGTCTTGCCATACAAAATCATTTCCTGCATGAGGACTAAAGTTAGTGTTTACAGTAGAGCCGTTTTGTTTATTGAGGTGGCCACTATAGCCAAAGGTTAATCTTGAGTATGTTGAGTTTCCTCCTCCACTGTCAATATCTGCACTTATCATTCCTATTTTTGCTGCATACGCTGATTGTGTAGCTGCAGAGTTTATGTGATTAACAATTGCCGCCCCATCGTTAAATACTCCTCCTGTAGAAGGAATAAATATTTGGTTTGAGTTATTTGATCCAGCTGGTAGAGAGTATGTACTACCCGTGATAACAATTTCTAGTAGGTTTGATGCGTCTCTTCCTATTTCAAAACTAGCAGAAACATCTGGGTTTGCAAAATTACCAATACCAAAGGCAATTGAAGCAGATGCAGCTGATCCCGTTTCTATGCAATTTTTAAATACTCTAAGTAATTGTCTACTAGATCCAGAATAATTTTGTTGGAAGAAATTTAATTGAGCTGCTTCTCTTGTTCCTGCCGTTTGATTGTACATAACCAAATCAAATGGATATTTACTTCTCCATTGGCCAACTCCTTCAGGGTGATCTCCTTGTCCTGATGTAAGTATATAATTAAATAGCCTATCGGTGTTTGATTGAGATGGAGGAAGTTGGGCCCATAGAGATACTGCAAAGTCTTCGTCTTTTCTAAAATCTAGTTTTTCGTGTTTTTTTGCTGTAAAATAACTATATTTTGACGGGTCATAGAGATTTCCTTTTTGACCAGTTAACATTGCTCCAGATCCGTGTTTACTTTTTGATGTTATAAATACACTACTTCCCTTTGTTTTTGTTTCATATTGAGATCCATCTTTTATTTCTACAAAAAAACTAGGACAATGTCCTTTTATTCCATCTTGGTGATATGGGTAAAGTTCGTTAAAGCCCCAATATCCAACCACGCTTCCCGTTATTGATCGATATACTTGTAAAGGATTGGATATGCCTCCAGCGGCTGTATCATATAAATTACCAAAACCATCTTCATGTAATACAACGCTTCCGCCTTTATTTATAATTTTTAAAGATGGATTATCTATATCAAAATTTATATCGTTTTCTAAAAGCTTGTCTCCAAATAATTGTTGAGGTATAGATATTATTTGAGCAGTTCCATTTAATTCTCTATATTCATTTCTTGTTGGTTCTACGCAAAATGATTTGTCAAGCTTAACGTTTACGGCGTGGGATCCATTATAATAGAGGTGAGCAAGAGAAGTGTGCATACTTCTTTTGAAAAAACCATTTGTTGTTGTTAATTCGGTGTAGGTTGTTCCAGCTATTGATCCGGTTAAAAATTCATCATGTCTTAGTATTCTTCCAGAATCAGAATCCTTTAAGAATGCATTTACATGCAGTGAGTCGTAACCAATAACCTGATAATCCTCAAATCCCTCATGAGAGCCTATAAAGTCAACCAGTCTTACTTCATATTGTTTGTGAGCGGTATACTTTGTTTTGACAATGTTGTCCGTTCTAAACTTTCTAAATGTTGTAGACATAACATTACCCTAATCTAGTATTCTAACTTAATTCTGATTAAAGCTTCTCTATTATATGTTTTAAGTAATGGCTTGCTTAATTTTGCAACAGCCAATAATTCGTTATTATCGTTGTATAAACCAACAGTTGTTATATAAACTTTAGGATCCTTAAAAAAGGTTGGATGTGTAAACGTTCCTTGTGAACCCGAAGTAAATGTTGGGTTATTACTAAAATTATATTCGTTGTTTCTTAATCTAATAAAATAGTGAGAAGCATGAACTGTTTCTTTATTTCTTGCAGCAAAATATCCTGCGTCTGATAAATGGTCAAAAAAGAAAGTAGTGTTTTGATTATTTACAGTTACTGGATCTGCACAATATGCATATGATTCAGAATTTATATTTAATCCTATTTCTCCGTCTATACCTTGCGTATCTAAAATCATTACCCCATTGTCTGGATAAAATAATCCGTACTCTGTGAAAGGAGATGTTCCAGCTGGACCATTTGCAATAGTACCACTAACAATTTTATATACCTTACCGCCTTCAGTAATGCTTCCATCAGATACTGAAGAATCATCAATAAGTTTTATTTTCTTTTCATTATCTGCAGATTGTACGTTGTTTACGTCATATGCTCCTGATATATGTAATTCCCAATTTGCAGGGTCTACTTTTTCTTTAAATCTATTTCTTTGTATATTTACAGAATATATTTGCTCAACATTAGTAGATAATGATCCAGACCTGTTTGCTAAAGAAAACGTATTATCGTCTGGTGCAAGTAAAAGGTTTGCGTATTGAGAGTATATAGCTTTTGAAGGACTAAAACCAACACTTGCATATTGTGGTTGGTGAGATCCTGAACCTTTCAAGTGTCCATAAGCTATAGAAAATTGGGATTCTCTGTCTGCATTTGTAGACGAAGCTTCTCTAAATACGTCTAGATAGTATTCACCGGAACTGGCACTTTGTACAGAAGAAGTGTGAAATTCTCCCGTTGCCATAACTCCATCTTGATTAGACCACATTGCTGCAGTTATTACATCAGTATCTCCGCTTTCAACGATGTCTTCTCCACCAAACCTTTTATACAATGGTTGGAGAACTGGAGACGTTGGTCTTCTTCTAACTTGTCTTATTCTTGGAAGGTCTCTTCTACGCCCAACCCTTTCTATTTGATTTCTTCTAGGTGAACGACTAAATCTATCGCTATATTTTACCATGGTTTATCCTCTTAGTATACTGCTCGTTCTAATATATTAGAACTTAAGTTTTCTTTATTAACTGTTAAGCTTATTGTTTGTACTCCACCAGTTTCGTTACCAATAATGGTTATTGTTGCTGTTTTTGTTTCAATCGGTTGAGGTTTTGAAACAATTTGAAATCTTCTACCAACAACAGAAATAGACTTAGTACTGTCACCAGCAAAATCTGCAATGGTTGGATTAAATCTACTGTCTATTTCTCCTCCTGGAGCAATATTTAAGTAGGCTGCGTCTGTATCAGATAAAATAGCAGTATACCCATAAGTATTATTTCCGCCAGCAAAGTTAACTGTTGTAGGAGTAATAGTTGCAGACTGACCTCCAACTGTAAGAGTTATTGCAGAAGGTTGTACAGATAAAACAGGCATTCTTGCAACATTTTTAGGTAAAGTTACCAGTTTATATTTCATAGTTTGCGTTTCGTCTGGAACCGCTTCAACTAGTGGTAAAGCTTCGATAGCTTGACCGTAATAGTTTGATCCAAGAGAGTGATTAACATCCCATAAATTATAGTCTATTTCATCGTCTGCCAACGCAAACTGCGAAATATTAAAAAATTCAGAACCTTTTGCTAAAAGTTCTCTACCTTTTTTGGTTAAAATTGCATCTACTGTAATTGTTGTTTTATCTAAATATCCCATATTGTGTACTCCTTACATTTTTATTCGTATATAAATATATCTTTTCTATAAAATTAGTTCAGTTTAGCTTCCTCTATTAAACCTTCCGGTTCTAGGATTAGGTCTAGCACTTACCCTTCCAGAAGATCCACCTCTAGTTATGTTCGTTACTCTTTGTGGTCCACTTCCTTGTCCTGCGGTTTGTATTCTTCCATCTGCTCCATCATCTTTTGCCACGTATTTATATGGACTTATTTCATTAAATTCTACTACGGGCCCTCCATCAATAGTTTGAGAAGATTCCATATTAAAATCAGATCCAACAAGCTTACACCCATTATAATATACATTGTGAATTGCCGTTGCTTTATAGTCTTGAAATTGAGCAGCTTCTGATAAGGAATGAGATGGTATTGGCGTTCCAAATAATCTATCCCCTACATAGTCGCTAACCCTATTTGATAATATATGGCTTTCAGGAATTGGCCTTCCTAAAGATTGGCTATACGCTGATGCATAATAAAATAATTGTTTTTTTCTTTCAAATGAAAATCTAGATTGACTAACAAACGGTATAGTTATTTCAGTTGTAAACTTTCTATTTAATCCCCACTTATGATAAGCATCTGTTACTGCTTCTCCTTCTTGCGCAGAACTACTAATTACTATTCCTTCATATGAACTATAAGAACACGTGTAATTGTCTAAATTACCGCCACCGCCACCAGCGTGGATATTAGGGTGAGGAGGAGTATGTATTGTCATACCAATACTATCTCTTTCCCAATAAGGATTCCAAATTCTAGCACCATTTTCTCCTGTTGCCGAGACGTTTGATAAATCTACAGTTGTATATATGTATCTTGACCCTTCAAACCTATGGTCATAGTATCCTGCATAATCTACTCCGCCTTCTAATTCACCAACTGCTGTATTTATTAAGGCTTGTTCTCTTTCTTTGTTTGTTGTTGCAACAAAGTTTTTATTTATCTGTTGGTTTTTGTGGGCAGCTGTTAAGGCTTGGGTACCAGTTCTTCTTCCTTTATCAAAAGAATAGCTTGCTGCTGGAACGAGTCCTTTATAGTATGTTTGATTTCTATTTCCGTCTGGATCGTTTGCTGGGTCGGTTAAAGCGCTTTGAGATATTTCTTTATATACTCCTCCAACTTCAGTAGTGTTTCCACTAGCAGACGCTATAAATAAATTTATAGATCCATCAATTACCGTTTGTTGAAAATTATTAGTTGCGCCATCTTTAAAACTGTATCCTTCAAGGCTAGCACTAGGTCTTGCTATAATTTTAGGTCTTTCTAGTCCGTGAGGTTTAACTAATAATCCAACTTGTGCATTTGTTCTAGCAGGTAATAATTGTCTTACCGTTCTAAATAATGAATCATCAAAATATTTTAATATATATAAAAAGTCAAAAAATGACGGATTACCCGTATATTTTCTAAAATATTTTTCACGTAAATCTTTTAAAGACCCGTATGATGGTTTATATTCATCACTTGGGGCTCCAACAAAATCATCATATTCAAACGGTCCAAACTCATGAGCTATATCTAATTCTACTTCGTCTACTGGAGAGAAATAAATACCAAGTCTATTTTCGTCTACCGGGTTTTTATCTGCCGAACTAAATTCATTTTTACTTTCAACTGAAAGATTTCCTTTTAGTTCGTTATCTTCAAGTCTTATTTTTTCAGAATATGGAGAAGGTCCAATATTTCTAGGACTAAGAGTATAATATCTTTCCTCAACTTCTTCATATTGTAATAATCCAGTATTTGTAAATCCTCTAAAAGATGCTGAAGTTTGTATGTCTGCTGCATGAGTGCTGTCAGGATTAAGAAGTCTAAATCTTGTATATGAATTATCTGGGTGGCTAGATGAAACTACAGCTCCATTTACAAAGTCAACCTTATGTAAGTTAGCACCAAGACTCCATCTAGCTATCAAATCGGAAAATGAACTAGTCTCATTTGTAGAGTTTGCAATTGTTCTAGGCGCTGAAACGTGATAGTTAAAATATGACTCTGTTAAATGGTTGTGATAGACTCTCCATTCTTGAACAGACCCTGATAAAGTTTTTGCCTCAGATAAAGAATTAAATTCTGATGCTAAGTTTCCTGCCCAAATTGATGTGTGTGGATCCCCTCCCAAATATTGTTTTAGGGTACTTGCTGTTTGCGCTGTAGGATATGCATCATATAAAGTTGGGTTCGTGTAGAGCGGAGATATTTGCTCATCTCTACCCCAAGCAGAATTTAATACGAATCCAGCCTTAGTTGTTCCGTCTGTTGTGTGGCTTGCAGTAAGATTATGGCTTATTCTTCCAAACGCACTAAAGTCTCCTTGTTTTTTACAAAATAGGTCATATGTAAGGTTTTGTCCATGGTGGTCATCTATTGATACCGATTCTGTGAATGCATAATCATGTAGTACCTTATCTAATTTATCAGCATCATATCTCATAAAGGCAACGCTCCACCAATCACCATCAAATATTGGACCATAATCTGTTGATGCTGTTATTGATGTCTCTCCTTGGCTTCCACTAATTGCAAAAACCATTCTACCATAAGGACTGTCTGAAGGCGCTGAAGCATTCATTGATGTTGTGTGTTCAGCTATTATAGATAAACTACCACTATGAGTATTCCAAAGTACAGTGTTCCTTTTTAATTTTGAATTTGCAATAACTCCTTGGTGAGATAAATCTGGTATTTTAAATCTAAATTCAACTGTATCTGGGTACCTTTGTGGGCCAACATCAGCAGTTGCAACGGCCCAAGGAGCTTCAAGGTAGGCTCCTCCAAAAGCAGAACTACTTTCTATTCTTAAAGCATAATTAAACTTATCATATATTATCTTAGAATGCCTGTTTGGAAGTTTTTGAGGACCTCCATATTCATACACCTTTAATATCGTAGATGGTAAACCATAAAGATTAGTTATTGCTCTAACACTTCTTTCCGTTCCCTTTGTCTTATAAATCATTGGAAGATTGTTTAATATTCTTTTCCACAGTTCTTTTGATATATCTTCCTTTGAAAACGATTCAGTTGCTTGTGTGTTGTTTGCGTATGTAATTGATTGACTAAAGTCTGTAGTATGGTTTATATTTTCATTACCATAACTTCCAGAAACATCTGTTCCGTTTGTATATTCCCACAGGTCATTAAAGTCAAATCCTTGGTGAGGATACCACCCAAAGGACTCAAGTACTGGTTGAATAAGATCTTTAGATAATCCTTCATAGAGTGGATTACTTCTGTCGTGAATAGATAAAAGCTCTTTGGTATAAGAATATATGTAGTCAAAGTGCTGAGACATCATATCAACATACAGTTCAAAGCTGCGATTATCTTCGTCTTCTCTAATGTGGGAAGGAATAAGATTCTTAAGGCTATTTTGGTTATTTACATCAAAAATAGAAGCAGAATATATTGCTCCAGTACCGAAGTATTTATCACCAGGCGTTATGCTCCCAAACCAACGTTGAGCTTCTACAGAATTAACGCTTTCTAAATTAAACGGCTGTGTGTCTGAATTTTTAGGCCACGTTAAAGGCCAGAATTCTCCATATGATGAAGATTCATGGGTATCTTTATTGTAATATAAATGTTGTTCAAACTCATCAAACGTGCTTATTAGCTCCCTTTTCAAGTTTGTAAATTTTGTAATATTTAGTTTGTAGTGAGGAGAACCTGTTGCTGCAGTTCCTGACAATCCAATCAAGTCTGTTGAAAGAGAAGAAATTGAAGTATCATATCCTTCTATTTGTTGTAATTTGTATTTAAAGTTTTCTAACTTTTCAACCGCACTACCAAAATGAACTAGTTTAGAAAAATCTGTTCCTTCCATTTTAAAATCAAAATTTAACCTAACATCGCCTAAGCTTCCTGTTTTTTGAGATAGTCTATTTAATATTTTATCTCTAACGGTTGGTTGTGTACCAACTAACTCGTCAAAGGTTTTCCAACCGGTTGGGGTAGGGGTATCATATTGAATAGGTATGCTAAAATCAGCTGGTGCTAGGAAGTGTGGTTGGGCTGCTGGTGGAGTATACTCTACAAGTATAGGTTCAGTTATAGATTCTATTATGGCTTTAACTATCCATAACTCATCTTTTTCTTCGATATCGCCTGGTAGCGGTTCGTATAGTTTTATTACTAAAGAGTGAGGTGGTTCTGGGTATGCTTTGTAGTCAATTAGCCAATTAGTTGCTAATGCTACTTCATTTCCACCAAAGTTTAATCTTACATCGCGGAAAAAATCTACTTCTACGTCTGCTATTTCTGGGTTTTGTTCTCGTCTTCCAAAGGCTAAAAATTCATCAGATAACGATGGGTCATCTGGATCTTTTGGTCTAACCCTTATTTCCATACGACTATTTGATATTTCGTCTATAATTAAACTGTTAAAATTATTACCTACAATATTTCTAAAGAAATTATATTGTACATCAAATCTTCCAGATCTATATCCAAGATTTCTTATATCTTCATGAATACTAAGTTGAATTGTAGGAGATTGATTTTTTGTATCTTCTTGATTAACAGACCAAGTACTAATATTATATGAACTCTCTAAGGTGTTATCACCACTAATAACGTGCATTTCAACGTAGTCATCAAATAAACCAGTTCCAAAGTTGGTAAACATTGGTCTACTTTTAATAAGCTTTATATCTTTTGGGTCGTATGTATTTATTCTAGTTGCCATATATATTTTAGAGCTCCTGGTCTTTATACGTTAATTTATCTACTTCATTTGTTCCTTGGAAAGTAAATCCTGTCGAACTTTTGTGCGATTCGTATTCACTCATACTTGTAAATTTAACGTTTGGTTTTCCTGGTTCAATGAAGAAAATATTTGAAGTTGAATCTTGAAAATACTTTCCAATGGCTCTTGACCTAGAAAGGTTTTGACTTTTGCTTGCTATAGAGCTTGCCTTTGAAATTAAAGTCTTTGCTTGATTTGTTGACTTAGGCAAATCTTTTCCTTTATAAAAGTTTGGTTCTTGATTTGACTCTACCCACTGGTTTCCATTCCATTCTGCTAAGAACCATCGTCCATCTTCTGTGTCATAGTCAAAGTATGAATCAAATTGACTAAATTCTGCGTCATGATCGTCATCTCTAACAAGAGCTCCAGTTGGTAATCCATTGTCATCTAATTCCCTTAATAAACCTCCAAGAGGGTTAAGAAATATAGTTTTTGTATACGAGCTACCTTTTTCGTTTTGAACCTCACAAGTATATCTACCTCTTTGTTGTAGTTGAACATTATATAGTCTAAGAATAGGTTCGTTTCCAACTATTGCAGCTTGGGCATTTCCTATTCCGTCTGCTGTAAATCTCCAAATATAGGTTAATCCTTCGTTTTTTCTAGTACCGTCATCATCAATATAACTATATGCATCTGCATAAAAAGCAACATTATTATTAGATGGTATTTGATAACTAGGTTCTCCTAGCTCTGGTAGTGTTTGAATGGTGTATCCATCACTTCTAGTACCATCTAATAATCCATATCCTGGATAACATTGGGTATCTATCACTATAGGTGCTTTATTTGGACCATCTAATGGCTGAGGTTGAACTGCTAATTCAGTAATTTCAGTATCAACTATCCTTCTAAAGTCTGCATTGTCAAATACATATCGAGCATTTGCAATCACCATTCGTTCTCCATTTTCTTCACTATCTTCTGTGGAAATTATTATTCCAGCCGGGTTACGCACAACTTTTTCTGTTGCGACTTGATTGTTTCCGTCTTCGTCTCCTTCGTCAGAAGCTATTCTGTTTTTACCTGCAGGTCGTATTGATATTGAACCTAATGAATAATCAAAATCATCTCTATATTCAAATTGCTCTGGATTTTCTTTTGCCAGCTCAATTTTACAAGCTCGAGCAAAAGGAGTATATACCTCATCAATAGCTTCAAACCTATTAGATGAACCCTTTACAGGCCTGACAATTTTATTTGCTCCGTATTTATTTGACCTAGGTGTTATAGGGCTGGTTGGAAACCTACGCTTATTACTTCTAGCTTTTCTAGGAGAAGTTCTTCTAGATTTTCCTTTGTTTGAGTATGCCATTAGTTAATCACCTTAAATATATAATCATTATCAAAAAAAGATTGACTACTTGGAAAATCAACGTTTCCTCCAATAGTTTTAAATACAAACTTATACCTTCTTTCAGGATAAAATTGATCCATCCAGAGTTTAAAATGGTTTCCATTGCCATCAGCAGACAATTGAGTACCAGGCTCATCAAAAGGAATCACAACCTCATCAGTTACATAGTCCCTAACAGAGTAGTATGTTTGTTCGGGTAAAACCATTTGAGTTAGGGCTGCTGATACCGTGTCATATGTTTTTGCTGGAAATTTTTCTCTGACTACAAGTCTAAATGTTTCTCTAGACTTTGAGTTATATTTTGATTTTAAGTTTTTAATGTCAACGATACTTTCTGTTAGTGTGGTATCTAATACCTGTAATGCTGTTGCGTAATTGTAATCTTTTGTTACGACTTCTAGTTTTGGTTGGTATACTGTATGAGTATCGGCTGAGAAAAAACTGAGTTCTCCAAGAGGTTTTCCATTTCTTTCTTCATCAACCTCTCCTGACTCTTGTGATCCACTCCTAAGTATTATGAATCCATTTTGTTCGATTTCTTCGTTAAACCAATTATTTACTATATCGGTAACATCCAATCTTAAATCTGTTAACTCGTAATCAAACGACTGTGAAGCACTACCTGAGTTGTAATACCATGTTCCTCCTCCAGGATTATTTGAAAAAGATCCAGTACCGTCTGACCCTTCAAGCACACTACCACTAGCCCACTGGGTACCAAAGTATTTTTCTCCATCTCTATATTTCCAGCTGGATCCTTCTGTTTGGGTAACTATTATTCCACCTTCGCTTTGACGATCTATTCTTCTTCCTTTACCCATATTCCATGATTCGCTTACTGGAAAGGCTTCTATTCCGTACTTATAATCTATTGCAGCTGCTTGCAGAGTATATAAGTTGAGATAGTATTTAGGGGATGACGCATTTGGATAATTTTCGCCTAGTACTCCTGCGGCAACTGAGCTAGATAATGCTGACAAATCGAAATCTATTAGTATTCTAGAGTTAAATGTTTTAGCAGTATTGGATGATGAAACTATTTTTTGTATTTGTAGCACTTCGTCTACCCCAGTATTCATACTAGAAGTAAATTCGTATAGTGTTGTATCTCTATTTGCTTTGATTGAATATATCATTATTTTTTCTCCTAGTAGCCTACGACTTTACCTCTAATATCTTTTGATGGGTACTTGATTTCAAATATTGCTGGGTCTTGAGAAGGATAAATTACTTTGTTTTTTGTTGCAGATTGTATGTCATAAAAATTTCCAGAATATCCAGATGCCTTATCAAATTTACAATGTATTTGAAGGTCAGCAACTGTTTGTACTCCTTCAACTTTATCTAACTCTGTTGCTACATTTCCTAAAAATATTGGTTCATTAAATTGCCATTTATCTATAGCAAATATATCTTGTATTTTAAGTATACACTTAGCAAGTACTTCTTTTCCTTGATAACCAGGTAAAGGCACTATTGAAAAATCAACACCAAGGTTTATTATAAAACCGTCTTTAATATTTACTGCGTCTGTTAAAAGTCTAAATTTACTTAGGTAGTTTCTAACATTTTCTTTTGTCACTATGTTTGCAGGCGCCAATTGACCACTTGCATTATAAGCAAGCATGTAGCAATTTATAGCTAAAGGATTTGACAAAGAACCTCCTGTGTCTGGGTTTTCTTGTTCATCTTGAATTAAATATGCTTTTGCCACGTTTCCAAATCTACCTGGCATTGAATATATTCTAGCAATATAATCTTCTCTAGTTACTGCTCTATTTTGAGCAGCAAAAAACGCTAATGCATTTTGTCTTATTTCTTCTATTGTTTCAGCCGATTTTCCTCCAGCTGCTGGTCTTGGGTTGTTTACCGCTATAGATCCGTTAACAAAATTTATTGCATCTGCCGCTAATCCATCGTTGTCAAGTGAAAATGCTACCGAGCTTATATCAGTTATGGTTCCTGCTGGAACATTGGCTTCAACTCCTCCTCCAACTAAATACTTTATAGTTAAATCTGTATTTGCAGGAGCCTGTCCATATGCTCTAGTAAACATTGTATTTGATGGATCCCAGGCGTTGTCTATTTGAGAAACGTTTCCATATGGTAGTGCTAATCCAACATTGTCTGGGTTAGGAACAATTATTTCGTCTGCCTGTCCAGAGTTTCCAGCACCAAATAATATTTCAGTTGACATATCTGGCCTTATGTTGGTCACAAATCTTCTACCGGTTCTTTTTAATTTTAAAAGATAAGGAGTATCTTCATTAAATTGAGCAAGCTCTTCGTCTTGAAGGGCTGTATTTTTTACATCTACATAAGAAGTTTCTTGAGCTAAATAATCTACCTCGTAATATTTATTTCCATCTGTGTCTACAATATTTAATACCTCTATAACATTTTCTTCAGGCAAAAGTCTTTTGTCAAATTTAATTGGGCTACCAAATTCAAATGTTCTTGATTTTTCTGTTCCAGATTTTGCGTAAATACTTTTTTTCAATAAAAAACTTTCTGGGTTACCATTTGCGTCTATTTTATACACTGATATATCAGTCGCGTCAATTGAACTAGAAAAGGTAAAATCTATTGGGGCCGTCGTAAAAAATTCTTGTGCACCTTGGTTTGGAGCATTTACCCGCATTCCTTCATCTACTACTGGGGCATATCTAAAGTCAGGAACAACGTTTGCTCCTGATCCTATTGGGGGAAGTAATATAAATACATCTAGTTCTACGTTTGCTGCAACAGTTGGTTTAACCTTATAGCCTAATCCTCTTGCAATCGACATTATATTACTTCTTTCTTGAGCCTCTGTTATTAAGCTTTCTCTAAGCTGGTTATCTATATAATAAGATAATACATCTCCAACATAGGCTGCCATTTCCATAAATATCATTCCAGGAGAAGATTCATTAAAGTCGTTAAACACATCTGGAAAATAAGTTTTAGAGTAGTCTATTAGTTTTGTTCTAAACTGCTGAAAATCTTTATTTAGGTATCTTAAATCTTTTTTAATTGTTTGTAGTCCCATATTAATCCGCCTTTATGTCTAGTATAATAGTTCTTTCGTCTATTGTATTATTAATTAAACCTATAGTTAAATGGACAATAATACCGTGATTTACATCTGCAAATGATGTTCCTTCTTGCGGATTTTTTGGTATTTCTGCTGAAGGATTCTTAATTACAATATATGGCAACCAAAATGCTATTGCGTCGGTTATTTCAGTTAAAACTGCCTCTCTAAGGTTTGGGTAGTTTGGCTCAAATAGAAATCTTCGTATATTTGTTCCAAAGTTTGGATGCATTACCCTTTCGCCTTTAACGGTTAATATTAAATTTTTAACATTTGATACTGCTTGGTCTATAGACAAATAGTTTTTATTAAATAACCTCCCATTATCTCCCTTTAAAGGTAAAGATAATCCCAGCGATATGTCCTGTTCAAAATCTAAAGGCTCTATTTTAAACTCTTCTCTTCCTGGTCCAGGGTTTGAAGATCGCTTTACAATTTTACCTCTTGAAGGATCAATTTGAACATTATTTTCGTTATCTACTATTGGTTCCATTATACGTTATTATTTTTTCTTTTTATCGATTGCTTTCATTAAACCGCTATAATCTCTAGTTAATACTCCTGCTAGTTCGTCGTCTATTTGTACGTGTTTTCTGTCATCTGGTAACATTTGTTTGGCTGATGGTTTTCCTCCAAACATCTGTTCAGGTGATTCCATTCCCATCATTGAAGCTAGGCCGGCCCTACCATCACTTGTATTTAATGTTTTTCCTCCCATAGTTTTCCATTGATCTTTAGGAGTAGCTGCAGTTTCATTTAATACTTCATTTAAAATAGGATCTTTTGCAAAACTTTGTTTTTCTGTATTAAACAATCCATCTGCATGTTCCATCATTTGATTAAATTCTGTCTTTTTAGAGGGTTGTTTTTTGTTTAGTTCTTCTTTTATTGCTAAACGTACTTCTTTTCTGACAACTTTTTTTATAACCTCTAGTAAATTTGATTTTTTCATAATTTTTCCTCTTTTGTAATACACTATTTATCAATATATAAATATCAATAAATAGCAAATATTAACTATAACCATGGCAATGTTACACCGGATGTAGTATTTACAGCTTTTCCTGTAGCAAACCACTGAAGAGCTACTAAAGACATGATATTTCCGGCACTTCCTAATTGGGTTATTTTAACAATAGTTGCTCCTTGTTGTTCCCATATTGGGCATGGAGATAGTGGTGGAATCGCTGCAAATGCTGGTAGCATTCCTAGTCCTAACGATGCAGCAAATGCTGCTGCTCCTTGTTTCATAAGTGTTTTTCCTGGGTCTTCTGGCTGATTATATGCATTTATAAATATTCCAAATGCTGCTTGTCTAGCTATTTCTGCAGAAACAGATGGTGGAGCTGGTTTTCCAAACCCATTGTAAAATGCGTCTGCCCATCCATTTGCAAAAGCAAGAGCATTAGTTGGAGGATTTGCTTCCAATTTATCTACTGCGGCTGCGAATAATGCTGGGTTAAACGGCATAGTTATAGTGTTTTATTTTGTGGACTTAAAAATTCTTTTAATCTACTTTTTATTGATGAATATTGAGATGCGTTTATGGGCGGCCCGCTGACGCCAACCGGAGTGGGATGTGTTTCTGCCGCTAGTGCGTCACATAACTCTTCAAGCAGTCCTAGTAGAGTATCTCCTAATACTACTGGCTCAACAGCATCTAATCCAAGGTATATTTCCGGACTATTTATTATTGTTTCACCTCCACTATCAACATTAAAAGTTCCGTTGGTAGATATTCCAACAGTTTCGTTACCTATAATTAAAATAGCGTCTTCTTTTGCGTTAAATAGTAATCTATCTGAATTTATAATTACCTGTTTTCCTGCATATTTATTTGGGCTATCTGGTTTGTAAGCCATAATTTTCTCCTATACTAAAAAGTCCCATGTTGGGTGGCTTCTAGGTACTCTAGAAAACATACCTGTTCCTGGCGCATATTCCCAGTGCCAACGCTCTTTTGCAACCGTTCTAATAAATCCATACTCATGCATATTTGCAACAAGCCATCTCCAAGTTTTAGATGTTTCTTTATAACCTTTAAAGTCTGGATCTCTTTTTGGATGTCCCCATCTTTTACCCATACCTGTATTTATATCAAATGCTTTACCATTTTGGTGGTTGGAATGTCCTGGTCCAGCGGTTAATGGATCAAAATATCCGCCTTGTTTTTGCTGCTTTGACCAACCATCGTCATATACCCCAGCTGGTTTTGACAATCCAGACTTGGTACCTTGATATGCTTTATCGGCATTTTTTCTTCTAAGAGTCATTTGGCCATCGCCTCCAAACCCTTGGCCTGAATATGCCTCCATAGGTCTGAATCCGCTATTAACTTTAACAGTGACTCCATCTTTTGATGCTGCTTGTTTTACAGTTAATATTTTGTCTGCAAAAGCCTTATTTACAATTTTACCGTCAATAACTACACATGTTATTGTTTCAACAAATTTACCTCTTCTATACGCATCGTATTCTCCAGCATCTTGTAGTTCTTCAACAGCTTCTTGTATGTCTTCATCTGCCTCAACTTCTGTTTCAGATACTGGCCCAGTTTCGCCTTCTCCATTTTCTGCACCTCCACCACCGGCTCTTTGATCTCCTTCAGCCTTACCTCCACTAGTTGCTCCACCATCAGTTGGAATTTCAGCAGCATCAGGTCCAGCAATGGCTTCTCGTTCTGCTTCTTTTGCGCTTTCATAAGCTTGGCCATAAGAATCTGCCAATTTAGAGGCTACATCTATTGGAACACTTTGTCCTGATAACATCCATACCCCTGAAGAATCTTCGTTTATACTTTCTATGTGATACCCTCCATCGGTTGTTGAGTGGCCGGTTGATAATATAGTTATTGGATCTCCATCAACTCCGTCTTTAGACCAATCATTTTCGGTATCAGGTTCAGATACGGTACTACCAAATCTTAAGGACTGACCAAACCTTCCTTCCAATATAGTATCTCCTTCATATGGAAAAATTCTAGCTATTGTATCTGATTCAAATGTATTACCAAATGGAAGGTCATTTACGTCTCCCTTAGAGTTACCAGTAAAAGTTCTATAATTCTTATCATCACCTCCGGCTTTATTTATATTATAACTCGCAGCTGGTAATCCGTTTTGGTTAACTCCTTGCCATACTCCAACTGGCATACTAATATAATACTTTTCAGTTGATGCTGTACTTAATTGAGCTGCTCTTCCAGCGGCTGCCAAAAGTACAACTATTTCTCCTAGTAAAGGATATTGTCTTAGGTTTGGAAATAAAGGATTATACCAACTACAACTATCTCCAGAAATACCAAACTCTCTTGGAAAAGCTCGAGCCTGTATACTACCAATAACCCTATATTGACTAGGATTAAAGGCTGGATGAGATGGATCCATTATTATATCAACAACTTCAGCCGATTCAAGTAAAGCTGATTGAATTGCTTTGGCTTGGTTATTTTGACCCGTTACTGATGGATTACTTTTTTTACTTGGTTTTATCCTTGGCATGTTCTTCTTCCCACTTAACGGGCTTTTCAGTTTCCTTTATTGTATCTAATAGTTGTTTTCTTTCATCATCGCTAAGACTAAAATCACTTCCTTCAGACTCAGATCTGGTTTGAGCTCTTTGAACAATACTAGCCATTTTAACCAGCATGTCGTCATTTTTTATTCCTACGTCTAGATAATCCTTTATTAATGGTACTAGTATTGTTGCATCGCTTATATTTTTAATTAGTGGATGCAATTGAGCAATTAAAGAATTTATCTGCTTATCTTTTTTCTTAGAATTCGTATGAATTTCCTTTAATAAGTCAGAAAAATTCTTACCTTGAAATATTTCTTCTTCAAACATAATAATTCCCTTTAGTATAAATATCAGATTCCGTAAAAAATAAAAGGCCCGGAGAATTAACTCCGAGCCTAATAATTATTTGTATCCTATTCTTATTATTTTTTAATAAAGAATGAGGCCACAACTAGTAATACTACTAATCCTGTGAATCCACCTTGGCCAAATCCGTTTACTAATGTAGTAAGATTTGCAATCACATCCATTCCAAATACTGAACCACCAGTTAATACGAACCATAAGATCGTTACTGGAAGAACTGCCATAAGTACTGTAAGTAATCCGCCAAAGAATCCTGTAATATATTTAATTACGTTATCCATTTTGTTTTCTCCGTTTTTTAATTGTTAATAATTGTCGAGAGCATTTGTCCAATATGGACGTTAATTAAAATTTAAGACCAAACCCTAACATAAGGTTTGTAGTCTTTTCTCCTGTGTTGTAAACCACTTTAGGATCTACGTATACACCTTTGTGTATAGTGAATAATTTACCTAAACCAATCTTTAAAGATTCAGTGTCTAGGCCTGAAGTTGCAGCATATACAAAATATCCTTTGTGAAAATATCTTGCATGGAAATCTAATTCCATATCAACCGTTGAGTCTGCTTGAGCTATGGAAACTCCAACCATTAAGTTGTCTGTTACCCCATATCCTACAGTTGGCGAAACTGCCCAATCTGTCCAAGCTACGTTTGCCACGTCTCCAGTACCAATGTACCAATCGCCTTTTGTCTGTGCCTGTGTTCCTATAATAGATGCACATGCCAATACTACTGTTAAAATAATTGTTCTCATAATTTTCTCCTCTGTTCTTGCTTATTTAGAATGCTCTCTGTTTAAGCCTTTATTGAATAACCACGCGCTATTCATATAACCTTTATTTAATAACCTTTTGTTATAACCATTTATAAATATACTTTTTTAATTAAAAAATTTACCTTCTTGAAATTTTTTGAATTTATCACTAAAATCTTCCTTTATGACATTAACGACCTTTGTAATGTGTTGTGTTTTGGTGTCAGTCATTTCTCTAATTAAAATATATAGTGCTTTTTTATTGAATATTTCTATGTTTTTTCTTTCTTCGAATAGTCTTAAAACTGCATAGGCTATTCTTTTATCTCTGCTGGATCTAAATCTTTCTTCAACAATTCTTTGATAATATTGTGGAAACTTTTCCATAAATACATCTAAGTCGTCTCTATAATCTTGTGTACTGCTTTCTCTACCTAGATCTCTTTCCCTGTCTATTGCAATTATAGGTTTTTTTGCCTTTAAATCTCTATAGTTTCTATTATTATTTTGTATTAAATAATTTTTTGCAACAATACTAAAATATGAAAAAGCCTTTCCTTTTCCCTCAACAAATTTTGGCAGTTTTTCAAGCATAAATGCTATTACTTCATGTTGTATTTCTCTAGGTCCGCCGTCAAAGTAATAAAATTTAAACGTATGTATAATATTTTCTGCTAGCTTCATGAGCGGTTTATGTATGAACTCATTATACACCTTGTTTTTTAACGCTTGAGAAGTGTCTTTATTATACGCAATAATTGCTCTTTCAGTTTCAAGAGTAAAATATAATTTATTTTTTCTAGGTCGACCTCTCTTTGTCTTTAAAGCCTCTATTGCTGCTAATCTTCTTTCTTCCTCTAGGTCAGAATAGAATTGTTCTACTGGAGATAGTTTTTTATTTTCCAATTAAATCCTCCAATTTTTTAATTTCAGAACTTATTTGATGGTAAATTGAACCCACTTCGTCATCTTTTTCAAACATACCTTTATTGTCTAACTCTCTTATATTGGATAAAATTAATGAAAGAGAATTATAGTATGAAACTATCCAGTCAAACGTTTCTTCATTTGCGTCTTCTAATTTTTCATTTTTCCTAAATAAATTAATGTTTGTATAAATTGAAACAACTAGTAAAACTGATACTAGCCAAATCATTTATTATCTCCAAATAAGTCTTTAAATAAGTCTGCAGCGTTATCGTTTGCAGTAGACACCTTAGGTTTTTTACCGTATGGTTTAGGGTTTTTACTAATAGATTCGACAATCTTATTACCAAATTTCCAATTTTCATATTCTATTCTAGAAGCCATATGATCTGCATGGTGGAGTACTATTGGTAAATTATTCCATAAAGCTTTTTCTTTACCATAAGGTTTAAGGTACGCATCATTTGCTGAGTCATATACTCCATCGTGTGTTAGTATAGCTATCATTTCATTTTGCGAAAACTTTATTCCAAAATTTGAAAGCAACCATATGCTCCTATGTGGAACAGTCATGTGCTGAATGTTAGGGTTAGGATCATAAATCTTACCTTGATTTTTTCTATGCCATTCACTAGGGTTAGGTACGTAATATTCGTTGTCAATGTCTCCGGCCTTACCCAAGTCATGGTTAAGGGCTGCAAACATTAATTCTTCGTGAGAATAATTAGATACATGGGATCCCATATCTTTCCACATGTTGTATACCTTATCTGCACACGACATTACTCTCAGTACATGGTCAACATATCCACCAGCAAAACAGTTATGAAAATGTTCTATTCCAGACGCTGGAGCCAACATCATAGTTTCTCCTAATTTATTATAAAGCTCTAGTAATTTATTTTTTCTATCGCCTTCAAAATTATCTTCTATTGCCTGAATCAATTTATTCCAGTTCTCTAGTATTTGGTCTTCTGTTAAATTCATATTATTTCCCTATTTTTTTTCCTATTATTAAAGGAGATCCATCTTCGTGTTTACATATATGAAAGCAATTAGACTTTTCCCTAATAATTAGACTTTCACCCTTGTATGATGGATAATTCTTATAAACGTAATCTGTTATTTTTGCTATTGTTTCTTCTGTCATCGTTATTCTCCGTATAAACTAAATTGACGTGGTGGTTCTGGCGTTTTTTCTACTTGGTTGATAGAATATACTTTTCCATCAAACGCCGCTAAATGATAATCTCTGCATCCAGTATCTCTAAACACATATTCCAATCCGTCTGTTAGTGAATCTAGTATCTTGTCTGTTCTACCTACAGGTTTCCATCTGTCTCCTGGGGCTACTCTTTCTAGAACTAGTGTTTTAATATCTTCAGTTTGTTTCATATTAGTCAAATAATAATTTCATTTGTTTTTTGTCTCTATCTAAATTTTTGTCTTCGATATCACCAAAAGTTTCTCTGACAGATTTTTCATGGTATCCTATAGCATGTGCCATTCTAACACATACAACTTTGAATTCATTGCAAGTCATGTCATTTGGAAGCTTTAATTCAATAGATTTTGCTTCTTTTGTTTCGTTACCTCTTTTATATATTAAAAAGTCGTAGTCTTTATCCATATTAAAAATCTCTTAACCGTTATTATTGGTAAATATATAATCCATATAAAAAAGAGAATTGATAAAACAATTGATACGATAAATAATAATATTAATAGTACGATTATTTCTTCTAGTATCTCTTTCATTATATTATAATATAATAAAAATTATTCATATAGAAAAATTATTTGTGAAGTTTATTTATTTTTATAGGTTTTTAAGTATTTTTCTCTGTCAAAATTTCTTGGGAATTTTGCTGAGGCTACCTTTGAGTGGAGTTTTATTTCGCTAAGTATTGGTTTTTTATCTTTTTTCCAACGGGTTTTTTCTAGTTGTTTTTTAAGGCTATGCAATTTAAGGGCTGCTGTTGCCATAAGTTCTTCTTTTTCTCTTTTAGTCATTCTTTCAGATTTTTTTCGCTCTCCTTTTTCACTAGGTTTAATACTACCCTTTAGCTCAGGTACTTCTACGCCTTTATGGAAAACATTGCCATCCTTGTCAACAAATTCTTTCATTAGCGTCCAACCTCTAGGTTTATCTGATTTTGGAGCACCAAATTCTACTGGTCCAACTAATTCCTGTACACACTGATTACATGTTATTGCAGTAGCTTCGTCTCCACATTTTGACATTTGGCCACATCGTTTACATTCCATCCATCTATATGTTGCGCCTTCTCGTTCGTTCCAAGCTGTTCCTTTTCTAAATTCAGTGTAGTATTCTATTATTTCTTTTTTCATAACAATCCCTTATTTCTTAGTTGACCTATTTGAACTCTGCTAAGCTTTCCTTTTTTAACCAAGCTTTGGTAATATGCTTTGTCCTTTTCTTTATATATCTCTAAATTTTCAATTTTTTTATCTTTTATTGATTTTTTAATAGCCGTCGTGGGTGTTGCCAATATTTCCTCATTTGTTTTAATCATTTCTTCTAGGTCATCGACAACTAGATCTTGTTTTTTTATCTTTGGTTCGTACCAAGATTTTGGCATTGGGTAAGGTTTATTAAATTCCATGCCGTCTGGTACAGACATTACAATATCTTTAGGTTTTAGCTGTGCAAAAGCCATATTTGCAGCGACTACTAGAGCAATGGCTAATGGATCAAATACAAATATAATCATTAATAAAAACCAATTGACAACCGTATTCATATCTTTACCAGTTGTCTCTGCAAGATATTTTAATGGTCCTAATTCACGTTCCTGTTCGTTATCTACTTGCTTGTCCAATATAGCCATATCGGTCTTTGTTATAGAATCTTCAATTGCGGCCAGTTTTTCATTTATAATATTTCGGTCATCTAAGGTTCTAGCCAATTCATTTTGTAAAGCTCTTCTACTTGAGGATGAGGTTGTAGTTATTAATTGGCCCGATTCTCGGTCTATGTATTGCACTTGAGCTGGATTTGATAAAGATATTCTTAAATCAGAAATAGATTTAGTCAGGCCTTCTTTTTCATATTTAATATCTTGTTTAGACTCTTCAAACCTAACTTGTTTTTGTTTCAATATTGATAATGACTTATCAAGTAGTTCTGACTTTGTTGCTGTTGATTGATAGGCTCCAGATAAAAATCTATATATACCTCCACTAGTTATAATCATCAATACAAAGCATGCAATGGCTAAATAGGCTCTTAGTATTTTATTTATAGTATCCCAATATTGATATAATAGCGATGCTACAACAAGCTTTGCAAACTCAAGACTACCTGCCATGATGATTACTTGGAGACTGGCGCCTGCAAATAACTTACTTAAACCGAATACTGAATAAAACGCTGCTGAACCAGACACTGCTAATGCAGATAAGGCAATTAGTAAAGGTAAAATTTTAGCTTTCATAATAAATAATTATATATTTTTTATTGAAAAGTGATATGTGTATAAGATAATATCTACTCCATCAACCATATCAACGCTGTCCTCAGACTTAGATATTAGTTTATTTCCATTAGATTCAAATAGGTCTTTTATTTTATCTAATATATTTTTATCAGTTGAACACATAGATAAAGTTCCCCACTTTGAACTCACATTAACAGCCGTTGGAGATATATTTGCCGCATCAAAATAATCTCCGTAATTTAAAGACTTGTCAATAGAATCTCTAATACTTTCGCCTTTTGATAGATGTTTAACATACTTATCAAGTAAATCTTTAGGGCACCTATCTATCCAATCATTAAAAAAATCAATGTCGTCGTGGAATAGGTCTTCTTTATCTTCTGTTGTCAGTAGATTCCATAAAACTTTAGTGACAATGTCTTCAGCTTCTTTTATTTCTTTATATAGGCTTCTATTTGCTATGTTGTTAAAATATTCTGTAAAATCGCTTTTAAATTTTTCTGTAGATATTGATTTAGCTTCTAGCTCGGTTAAGGACTCGACATAGGATGACATGTCCTCTTCGATGTTTTCCCAAAAGTTAGAATTGGGGTCAAGTACATCATCAATTTTCCATAAATGTCGTTTGCCTATTCCCATATAAATTTCCTTGTGTACCACCAACCCAACCCAGCTGAACTCTTTTAGCTATCTGTGACGTCTCAGACGCAAACAACTTGAAGGAAGAATTCCTAACACCTTCGTTATATACATATAAATATAGTTTTAAACATTATTATTCTACAATCTGAGCGTCTTTAATGGTTTGGCAAAGTAAATACTTATTTCCCTTTCTGAGTACGTGGTCGCAATTATTGTCGTCTTTCCACATTTTAAGTATTTGCATTGCTACTTGTTCAGCCGTTAAACCATACCTAGAATTTGTAATACCATACGTGTTTGGATCTATGCAGCTTTCGCCAATTTCTCTAACTACTACGTATGCGTTATCTCCATTGTAAAATATTTTTTTCATATAACATTAGCCTGCGGGCCAGTTTTTATTTATAACCTATTTAATTGTAATTGTTTTTGGCTTACTGTCTGGAGAAACAGGTACTTCTAATCTTAAAAGACCGTTTTCCATTTTTGCCGTAATTTTAGTTAAATCAAATTTAGGACTAATCTTCCACCCTAAATCAAAAGACCTTTTAGCAATACCCTTGTGGATATATTCTCCTGCGTCTTGGTCTGAATCATTAGATTCGATGGTTGGTTTAGTATATGAAACCTTTAACATAGTTCCATCCTCTGTAGAAAGATTGATGTCTTCCTTATCTAACCCAACTGCAGCAATTTCAAATATTAATGCTTCTTCCGTATAGATAATGTCAACAGGATGGTTTATTTTCCTATCAACATTAGTCTCAAAAGCCGAAGCTTGGTCGAAAAAATTCTTAAATAATAAATCAGTTGGGAATAGTCTTGTGCCGAAAGGCGTGTTCACTCTTAGTGTTGTCATAATAATCTCCTTAGATAATTTTAATTGTGTTAAACATTAGTTTTAACTTATAACCGACTGACCCGCAGTACCAATCGTTATATAAAATAAATATCAAGCTTTAGCCGTTTTATTCACCTTTTTAACAGTAGTATTTTTAGATCTACTATTACTAGAATATTTACGCTTATAGTTTCTCTTAGGCTTATTTTCTTTAAGTGCCTGTTTTAGTAAATTAACTATCATTCGCTTATCTAGTATAATAGATTTTAGCTCTTTAATTTGTTTGCCTAGCCAGTAGGTAGTACCTAAACTACCCACTGCTATGCCTATGATTCCTCCTACTATTAGTAGTTGATGTTGAAATAATTCCATAATTTTCTCCTATCTATTTTGTTGCATATCAGAAACAACGTCCATAAAGCTAACGTGAGGAGTAGATGTTCTATCCATGCCTAATCGTTTTGATGTACGAGCAGCGTCTTTAGCATCGATCAAAGTTTCAATAAGCTTATTACATTCTGAGAATGTTAAGTCAAACTCTTTACCGCCAATATTAAGTGATCCTATTACCGGTTGATTAGCGTCTCCTTGTGGGGACAGTCCTGGTTTTCCTTTCCAAAATATGCTAGCCCAAGTAGAGCCAAATTTTGCAGGATTAAACTTTGTTCTTTCTTGTCTGTTGTTGTGATTAAATTTTTTTGCCATTTTTTTAATTGTTTTAGCATGATGCCTACTCTATTTCCTTTTTGGACGGGTTTTCAGCTTAACCCCGGTATGTATATCTTTCTTCAAACACTTTAAATAATAAAGTTATATAAAATATAATAAAAATTTTTGTAATATGAAAACTTTTTTCAACTTATTTTTGTAATTCTTTAATAAATTTTCTGTGTACTTCATCAAAGTGCCAATCTATATCGAAAAATTCTTCACTGGACATTTCACCAATTTTCATTTTCTTTTGGGCTTTCTTTAGGTCTTCCCAAGCATCTATAAATTCGTTAAATATTTTAGTAAATTTACTCATCGCCCCATTCTTTTCCGTCACTTGTAGCAAACGATTCAGGACTTTCAATATAATCAGTTGGATCGTAGGTTGATGTATCACCAGAAACTACTATGTGATTTAATGACTTTCTCAGTTTTTTCTTATTTCGCGTATTAATTCTATTCCAATATTCTACTGTATCTAGATTTCTCCAAGCCTCCCATGCAGTGTTAGCAATTGCTAGGTCGGGGTACTCTTCTCCAATAATATTTTTTCCGTCTTGGCTAATGTATGATTGACCAGATGGAGTAGCACTTAAGGTTGCTCCTGGAAATTTCTTTAATAATCTTTTTTTGGTTCTAGCAAATCTAGATAGAAATGCTTCTTTTGAATTTATCATATAACTTATTTTAGTTGTTTTTGTAATAATTACTTAGTTTTGTTTGTTCGTTTTTTGTAAGCTTGTAAAACCATGCGGTAAATTCTCCACCAGTTTTGTCTTGTACTTCTGCTAAAAGAGACTCTAATCCTTTTTCTCCAGAATAATCTCTTTCAACAACACCCATAGAAACTTGTTCTCTATTATTAATATCTCCAGATTTTCTACGGTATACTTTACCGTTATCGGGGTTTTTTTCAAATATATAGGGTATTTCTTCTCTAGATTTTATGCAGTCTTCTGGATTCCTATTTCTATTGTATTGCGAAACCAACCAATCTTCTTTTTTCATAGACATGTCTTGGAGATCGTATATACTTACCTTATTGTCCTCTAAAATTGCAAATTCATCTCTAGATATAGACACTTGAACATAGTCAGTCTCATATTTGTCAGGATCTTTTAGATTACTTACTGGCTCGGTTGAGTAATACTTAGTTATATTACCGCTTATTGCTTCTTCTTTTTTTATCCAAATATTTATTTTCATAACCTTTCTCGTTTTTATTTTTTGCTATATTGTATGCTGCCTCTATTTTGTCTCCATAACTAAAGAAATGTTTTCCTTTGCTATCTAAGCTTTTAGATACCTGAAGAACTTCTTCCCATATGCCTTCTTTATGGGCTTGATATAATATATCTTCTACTTTGTCTGACATTCTTTTTTATGTTCCTCAATTAACTTTTGCAGTTCACCGCATTTTTCATACTCTTCATATCTAATATAAAATTGTATTAACTTATTTGCCAAAGATACTGGATCTTTACTTCCCATTTCCCTTTTCATACCACTTATTCCGTGAGTCATAAATAACTCATATCCAGAATCCATAGCTCCTTTCTGTATGTCTTCAAAAAAGTTTTCAAGATCTATCATTTTAAAATCTCCAGAATCATGGTCAAATATATTCATTTTAATATTATATTTAGTTCAATTTTATCCGTGTATCCATCAGCAAATTCAGCAATTGATGTTATATGTATGGTATCGCCCTTCATTGATTTTACAGGGGCTAACATTATATTTATTTCACCATCTTCGGTACTATAACAAACCTCATTTATTGTAGGTACCTCAAAACCGTCAAACCAAGTTATATACGAAGTATCAACTGTACTATAGATATAAATATCATTTAGCATATTATTAAAGTGTATGATATAGCCTAAAGTATCTCCAATATACCAATAATGAGAACTAGTCCAATAAACTTTGGTTAAATCATATGTATTACTAACAGGTGATACTTTGCCTGAAATTCTATGTAAAGTTTGCCAACTCTCTGACATTGGTAAATGATAATAACCTGCAGAGTCAGCACTTAACCTTACGTCTAGTTCAAAATCGTGGCTAATTGGAACTGTTGTTTCTTTTTTGCAACCAAATAGTATTAACGCTAACGATATGTATATTATTTTATTCATTATGCTGTTGCAAACATTTTGTTTAGTGAATTTGCTAGAGGAACTAAAGAGTTAGTATCAATAAATTCAGCGTCTTTACCGTACATTTTAGTAAAGTTGCCTTTATCTGAACTGTAACCTCCAGTAATAAAATAGCTAAGAACTTTAATGCCTCTAGATTTCATATTGTCTACTTGTTTTTTAGTATGGTTAGAAGCTGCATCTCCATAGTAGGTAATATCTGCATTTTCAAAGTATGGTTCGCCATCACTAAAGTTAATAAAGAAACTTTCAACACCACTAGAACCATCAACAATTTCTCTTTGAATAGCTTCAAAGCAAAGACCTTCAGGAGTAGTACCTGGACAATTGATGTATTTGAATAAAGATTGTATCTTTGTAATCTTATCTTTTCTACTGTCATAGGCTATAAATATTGCTGGAGTCATTTTTTTACCTACTTGTTCGGTACTTCTATAAGATATAACTACTTCTAAGTTTTGTACCATTGAAGCTGCTTTAGCTATTGCAACAGTAGCTACTTGAGAATTTATCCATTTTTGTCCACTCATAGAGCCTGATGCGTCAACACTAATGTGAACTATTCCAGGCTTAAATCTTTCTTCAAACACCTGTTGAAATACGCTTTGATAGCCGTGTCCTAGACTAGCAACCAATCTTTTGTCTAATTTACCCTTGTTAAGTCTACTATATTTTAATGTTCGTTCATCGTTTCTAACTTGTAATTTTCTACCTAGTTTAGACCCTAAAACTATACCTTTATTGATAGCTTCTGCATTATTTTCAAATCTCCATTTGTATTGTTTAGAAAATGTTTGGTAGACATTAGACTCTGCTAGATTAGCTGAAATATTTTTAATAACTAAACAGTCTGTACCAGTACCAGTTTTATCATACCAATTTTTTGGAAGACCTTTACCAACGGTTTTTTGGTCTGAACCAGAATCAGCAATAGCTTGTACATTGTTTTTATCTTTTTTAGATAGGTTTGATTTCTTAACCTCGCCGTTTAAAAGTTCTTTTTGTTTTTCAATGGCTTTATCTAAACTTCTTTTTTGAGAATCTGATAATTCTATAGCTTTAGAAGCTTTACCATTATTAGATGGTGAACCTTGACTAGTAGAACCTTCATCCTCTACAATTTTCTTTGCAATATTATCAATATCTTCTTGGCTTAAATCTTTACTAGATGAACCATTACTTTCTTGACTAGAAGAACCTTCACCACTATTTTTTTGATTGTCTCCACCATCTTTTTGTTCTTCAACATTTTTAATTTCTGGAATATTTGAATCTATTACTTTGTATATCTCAGCTGCAACGTCTAATGCTTGACCTGTATTTTTAAGTCTATCGATATTCTTAAGATCTAATATAGACCAGATTTTTCTAAGGTCGGGAAGAGCATCAAGGTTTCTATTAACGTTTGTAAGATTAATTAAACGAAACATATATGAATCTAAATCAAGACTAGTTTTTTCTTCAGACCTAAGAGCTTTATCTATAACACTAGCATGAAAATATTTATCATATAAAGCTTTGTAATATCCTTGGTATCCAGGAGCTGATTTATAGATAAAGTTATCTATTCGTCTATCTTCTACATAATTTAATATTTGTTTAAGTGTAGATGCTACTTTATTAATAGCGTGCCTAGTATTTATTGTATGTGTATTAACATATTGGTCTTTTTCATCGTCCCACATTGTTTCATAATAGCCGTATTTCTCAGCTATTTCTGTAATATTAAAGTTTAATTTAATATACTCATCAAAATTGTCTTGTTTTAGAAGATCAAAATTTGTTAGTTTACAGTGAGAACCTTCGTGAAGTGCTAAACCAACAGTAGGGTCGAAATCTTTGTCTTTAATATTACCAGATATAACGACTTGTTTACCATCAGTAAAACTTTCGTCTTTGTTGCTGTATTTTACAGGAATGTTTTCTCCAGTTACGATTCGAACAAAGTTTGATATGGCTCTAAGAGTAGCAGCCATTTTTACGTAATCTTTACCAGGTTTAATATCTTCTCCAGTTAAAATATCTACAGTATCGTCTTGATCGAAGTCATACCAGAATGAGGAGTTTGAATGAGTGTTTGACATAGGTTTTGTTTGTTTGTTGTTATTTATAGTATAAATATAATAAAAATAAACGACATAAAAAAATCTGGGGTGATTATTTTCAATTTATTTTCAAAAGTTATTAACAATTTATTAACGTTTATTTTTTCCACTAATAAAGTCTTGTTGTTTTGAGATGGCATCATCTAATTCAGACGTGGTATCGTTAAATTTATTTGTGATTACCTTAGACTTTTTTCTAGTTGAACCGCTTAATACGTTCTTCTTTGTGAAGGCGTATTCTTTATTAGTTACCCCGTTAGACTCGATAATTCTATGTGGACCAACAGATGGGTACAACATAAAGCCTCTACTATCGTGCCTATCAGGTACCTGCATAGTATATAGAGTTTGCTTGTAGTCTGTTTCCAGATGATCCCATGAGTCACCTTGATAAGTCTGCTTGATGACTACCCCAATGTGAATAGATCCATCAAAGTATTTGAATTTTACCTCTGTACCTACTGGGTATTTGTGCTTAGCTTTTTTCATAATTAATGTTTGTTATTTATAGTATAAATATAATCAAAATAATTGACCCCTGAAAATCTGGATGATATAGTTATTAACAATTTACTGATAGTTATTAACAATACCGTGGGGCGGCGCGCGCGATTAACATGAGGTGGTCTCCGACGCGGTGGTTTCGCTCGATTCGTTTGTTATGCCTACGTGGCTCTCGCGAGCCTCTATTAAATCACGTATTACGGCACATTTTTCATA
>VMHT01022086.1_pt1 | contig 36562 bp, 19 predicted proteins | sample 4693611 | NCBI WGS metagenome assembly VMHT01 (sample SAMN12280063, study PRJNA550983) | marine metagenome | isolation source: seawater sampled from same location over 5 years 0.02-0.2 micron viral filtrate | place: USA: collected off the coast of southern California halfway between the port... ...
AAGTGCGCGTCGCGCGAGCGCGCGGGCGCGCGACGATGGACGCGGTGGACGCGTCGCGCGCGCGCGACGGCGACGACGCGCGCGACGGGCGCGCGAACGCGCGCGCGAGCGCGAATGCGAACGCGAAAGCGAATGCGACCGCGGGGACGTCGCGCACGGCGACGCGGAGCGCGTGCGCGTTCGTCGCGCGCGCGCAGGCGCTCGCGGCGGAACTGCTGCGATTGGGAGAGAACGCGCCGAGGGCGCTGTCGCGCGAGGACTCGAAGTTCGCGAGGGTGTTGTTTGATTACGAATACTTCGACGCGCGGGAACGCGCGGAGGACGCGGCGGCGAGGGATGGATCGACGTATGAACTCGACGAGGAGGTGCGCGGGAGCTATGGACACGTGTTTGAACGGTATTGGAACGCGTTCGACGCGGTCGTGCGGTGGCATCAGGATTTCGTGCGATTCGCGGAGGACGTGGCGGAGGGGACGTACGTGAGCGAGACGTGGGAAAAGATTCTGAGCGACGAGGACGGGAGGCAGTACGTGTGCGAAGCGATCGCGATGTTCGGGGTTATTTTGAAGATATTAGATGCAAAGTTTGATTGGCGGTTTCGCGAGCGCATGGTGGTGGCGTATTATCGCATGAGAGGGGCGAGCGAGGACATCGCGAACGCGGACGAAATCGTGACGCTCTGCGCGCGGACGGGATACGACGCCGCGCAGAAAACGCGACCGGAGGGGTACCCGGAGCTATATTTCGCGAGATTCGAAATGCCAGAGTGGCTTATATATATGGTGATCGGGCGATTGCGAACGGATGACGTGTATAATCACGCTCCGCACTACCCGAATCCGGATCATCGCTCCACCGCGCTCGCCGCGCAGGGAGGATTGTTGTACATTATATTGTATTGGGCGCCCAAGATCTTAAATAGAGGGACGTCGGCGATGAGAGAAATCGTAGACAGACACTACGCCGATAACTGGGTCGTCGCCTACGGCGCTGGGTTGACAGTGGATTTGTTGACGGAATGGGAACCGTACGAAGCGGCGTCGACGGCCATGCGTAACGCGGTGACGCCCAAGGCGGCGAGGGAATTGATCGATAACGCGTCAACGCGCGTCGGTGAATTGAAAACGGCGTTCAAAACATACCTCACCGAAGGTGTGCTCACCGAGGAATTCGTTTTGAGCAATGAAAAAGTGCTCATGAATGTCGTTCGCGACGCCAACGTCGTGGCGCGTTTCGTACTTCTACACAATTTGACCACCCACAAGTCAGTATCGTCCCTCGTTTCTTACATGCCGAGCAAAGAAAACATAATAGATTTGCTCTTAGATTGCGCCGAATTGGAGAACGAGTTGAAGAAGATTTATACCTCGCTCTTGAGCGGCAAGCACGAGCTGTGGGAAAAGTGCAAACACGAAGCCGGAGAACGAATGAAGGAGCTTAGCGCGTATTTCGGTGGTACCGCTGGATTGAGCAGGAACGCGAAAGACGAAAACTTGCGGCTGTGGTTTGCGAACTTGTCTGTCGAAGTCGAACGACTTTCGTACGACGATGCGGTGGCCGCCGGTAGAACCATTCAGGAGCTCGAGACCGCCTTGACGGAAGTCGAGCAATTTCATCAAATCGTCGACAACATCCACGCCAAGCAGTACTTGCTCGATTCCCGGGGATATTTGGGTAAGATGATGATGACTTCAAACGTCGCAGATTCCGCGCTGAACACGCTGACGATTGTGTCCGACGCGGCGTATGCGTGGCGAGTGCTCGATCCGTACACGGAACAGCTGCAACAACGCATTCGTAAAGATCCATTTGCGGTGCGAAAACTACGGTTCACATTTCTTAAGCTGAAAAGCATTTTGGAAATGCCGTTATTGCGCATTTCGCAAATGGAGTCGCCGGACATTTACAGCGTGAGTGAATATTATTCTTCCCAGCTCGTGAGTTACGTGCGAAGCGTTGTGGAAGTGGTGCCGATTAGTATGTTTGAGATTTTGAACGAAATCATCGGCGTTCAAACGAACGCGCTGAAGGAACTGCCGACCAAGCTCGAAAAAACCGCGCTGAGCGATTACGCGCAACCTGCTGAAAGAGCACAGCTTTCCAAGGCGACGTACGAAATCTCCATCTTTGCGCAAGGCATTTTAGCCATGGAGCGGACATTCATGGGGGTCATCGAACTCGACCCTAAGCAGTTGTTGGAGGAAGGCATACGCAAACAGCTCGTAAAACAAATCACAGAAACGTTTCACACAGCTCTCGTCTTTGGCGATGGCGCGAAAGACGCGCTAGGCTGGAATAATTTCGTGGCGGCTATGATGAAAACGAATCCATTTGAAGACCGTCTCAACTCGTTGGCGAATCGGATCGAAGGCTTCAGACGCTCGTTCGAGTACATTCAGGATTACGTGAATATTTATGGGTTGCAAGTGTGGCAAGAAGAGACCAACCGAGTGGTGAGCTATCACGTCGAACAAGAGTGCAATAGTTTCATCAAACGCAAGCAAGTCAATGATTGGGAGAGCGAATTTCAATCCGTGGCGATACCCATCCCAGATTACCCGGCGCTCGATGGAGAGTCAAAGAATTTCATGGGACGACTGTTGCGCGAACTGATGAGACAAACCGATCCCAAGACGACTCGATACGTCTCGCCACACAGCGGATGGTTCGACACTGAAGGCTCGGAAGTGGTAGGCATCCGAACATTTTCGCTGCTGACGTCTGCCGTCGGGAACGTGGGTTTGGCCGGTCTTGATCGTCTTCTGAGCTTCATGGTGACGCAAAAATTGCAGATGTGCATCGAATCGTACTCCGAACGCCTCAGAGGCGATCTTGGGGCGACGATTCGCGCGCTCGATAACGCGTTGCGACCGCTAGGCTCCGTTCCTGAAGGTTCGATTGAGGCGTACGAGCAAGCCATCAGGGCGTCATCTTCCGCGTGGGACGACATGCTCGCCGCCTTCGCAACGATTGGACAAGCGCAGTTGTTGCGTCGGCAGCTGAACGCCGAGCTCGTGGCAAACATTCGCATCGATTCGCACACGTTGAGTCGCGCGCTGGACACGGCGAACAAGGCGATTTTGACGGATATTCGATCGCACTACAAGTCTCCAGACACCGTGCCTTATCCCGACGAGGCCAACGCGATCGTGCCCAAGCTCAGCGCCTACCTCTCCGCGAGTGGCATGCAAAACCCACTGCGACAGATCTACTGCACCGTCGCCGCCGTGGACGACGACTGGGGATTGGCCGCGTTCGTCTTCACACTGACTCAGCTCGAGCTCTACCGCTTCGACGACGTCGCGTCGACGCTCGTCCCGATCAACCAGTCGGTGACGAAACTCGACGCACACGTCCTCATTCTCGCCGTCTCCACCACCCTACGCCAGTTCCACGCCGACCAAACGACGTCGTATCTCTCTCATCTCGGCGCGTTCGCGCGCGCCGAAATCTCGGCTCGACGACCGTCTTCGTCGTCGTCCCCCGACGTCTTCGCCCCCCGCGCTCGCGCCTCCATCGCCTGGGCGCGCGCCTTCGCCACCGCCCACGACGTCAACCTCACCGTCTTGGCCTCTTTCTTCCCTCCCTTCGTCTTCTCCCACGCTTTCGTCGCCTAGTCCCTCGCGCGCTTCGCCTCTTTTTAAACCACCCTCGCGTCGCGTCGACGATCTCTAAAATTTCTCTCCCATCGCGCCCGCGGTCGCTCACTTCCCGTCCGCCCTCGTCAGCTCCGCGCGCAGCTGTTTCGAGAAATCGTCGCGCACGTCGCCGTCGTCCCAATCCTCCTCCCACTGCGTCGCGTCCCTCGTCGTCGCGTTGTTTTGCGTTTCGTCCCACTTCTTCGCGGTAAACTCCTCGAACTCGTCGTCGCACTCGAGATCGACCGCCGCGTCTCGCGCGAGCGGCGGTTGCGGCGCGTTCGTCGCCATCGTCGCGCGCGCTCGCGCGGCGGATCCGACGCGCGGCGTCGCGTCGACGCGTCGCGAAGTGTCGCGAAGGCGCGCGGCGCGCGGCCGCATTCGTCGTCGCATGGCGCGATCGGACGCGCGCGACGCGTCGATCGCGCGCGCGAACGCCGAGGATGACGCCTCGGACGCGCTCGCGGCGACGAGGCGCGACGTCGCGGCGCGGGAGGGCGCGGACGCGGGCGATGACGAACGCGTCATCGGTCGGGCGTTGACTGGATTGCTCTCGAGCGACGACGACGACGACGCGCGCGGGCCGACGGCGGCGGCGATGGCGGCGATGGAGCGGGACATGCGCGCGCTGGCGGGCGGCGCGACGGTGGGGTGGCGAAGGCACGGGGAGTCGATCGGGAGGGCGGCGGCGCGCGCGGCGGGACGGTTGCGGCGCGGCGCGGCGGCGACGGAGCGAGACGAGGGGCGCGCGGAGGCGATGCGGCGGTGCTGGAGCGCGTTCGTGGAATTTGTGGTGCGCTGGGGGATGTCGAGCGAGGTTTGGGGGGTCGGCGCGCGCTCGGGGGTGTGCGAGGCGTTGACGCGGTTGGCGTGTCGACGAGACGACGAGGGCGACGGGGAGGACGGCGAGGGAACGTCGTACAAACCGCCGCACGCGAGAGAGAGCGATGAAAACATCGCGATGTGTGAGAAAGATGCGTGCGATTTGCGCGCGGGGGCGTGCGGCGCGCTCGGCGCGCTCGCGAGATTGAACGGGAAGGCTTTGCACGGCGCGTGGGCGACGATGTTGCCGACTTCGGAACATCAGTTGCGGGAGAAGAGCGTATCGACGAGTTTGGTGAAAGTGATCGCGTGTGATTCTAGCGCCAAGGTGCGCGGCGCGGCGGCAAACGCGACGATGGCGCTGTTTGAGGGACCGGCAAGTCGACAATACCTAGCCATCGCCGAACGACGAGAGGCGGCGACGAGCGCCGGCGCCAACGGCGCGGCGAGTTCGTCGTTAGCGCCGGGATTTGGCGCTCGCGTTCGCTCTTTTTCCGCGCTGAGTACAACTTTAGGAGATATGGTGATCATAACTCTTCGTGCACTTCTGACCGCGTTGTCACGCGAGAAGAACGCGCAGTGCGCGCGAGAGTTGTGCAAAGCCGTGGCGGCGCTGTGCGACGCCGCGCCGTTTGATCGATTCCCACGAGACCTTCTTCGAGAAACCGTGGACTCGATTCACGCTAAACTCGTGCATCTATCCGCAGAAACGCCAAGCGATCGATCGACGATACAGAGCGCGTTGTTCGGAGCGCTGGCATCCGCGCTCTCCGCGCGCGGCGCGACGCGGGCGCTCGACGAATACTTGAGCTCGGACTCGTCGTCATCCATGATTTACAGAATGATCTCGCACGCAAAAGGTGAGGTCGCAGGATCGCGTTGTGAAGCATTTAGCGTCCTGCGCGCACTCGTGGTGCATCACACTGGGGCCGCGACGCTGATAGGTGATGAATTACGCGAGTTATTCCCGAGCGCGGTGTGCGCCTCGGGCGCGGACGACCGCGTGTGTCAAGCCTCTGCAAGATTGCTCACGGATTATCTCGGCTCCGTGAGCGGTAGCGGACAAGTGCGCGACGACGATGAGGTTGATTTCGGAATGATCGCAAGTACTCCCGCACTTCCCAGTGAGGTTCTACGAGCGGCGTGGACGAATGCGATTGAATCACAGTTGCCAACGTGCGCTTTGCATAAATCTGCGCTCACTCGCGTTGCTGGTTTGAACGTACTGACTCGAGTGAATTCAAATGTTCTGACATGTTTTGGTTCAGATGTGCGAACGTTAGATTCGCTTCTATCGATGCCTCACTCGGTGCTTAGCGGTTCACATGAGTCGGTGCCCGCTGTTCGCGCCGCCGCCTGCCGAGCGCTCGGTTTCCTCATCTACCTACCATGCGTCAATCTCGAAGAGACCGCGGCGGCACTTCTCATCGCCGCTGAAGATGTTTCGAAGTCAGTGAAGATTCCAGCCATGTGGTCATTGGCTAACCTCTGCGCGGTGAACGCGACGAGGGAGAATCGGTTATGCGACGACACTGTCGCTTCGTTGGCAAAAGTTTTGATTGCGAGCGCGGCTGAGCAAGGAGACAAAGTACGCGCGAGCGCCACGCGAGGAATCGGGCATCTTATTGCCGCCTCGACTTTTGATACCTCACACGAATGGCTTCACAAAGCTGCGCAGAGTTTGGCGAGTTGTTTGACCACGGGAAACGCCAAGACGCAATGGAACGCCTGTCTGGGTGTCGCGGCGTTGCTACAGAACGACTCAGCGATGGATGTGGGCGCATACTGGGCCGACTTCATCGTGAGAATGCTGCTACTACTCGTAAGAGACGCAAAGAATTTCAAGATTCGTCTACACGCCGCCGCAGCGCTCGCGGTCGGCGCACGGCATGAGCGCCTGACCTTGGCGTACGTGGATTCTGTTTCGGTGCTGACGTTGAGCTTAGAGGCACTCGAGATTCAGAGCACTGCTTTCGAATCTCAAAGTGCAATGGATTTCAAGTATAAACCGGCGCTGATTTGCCAGTTGACGACGACACTGGTGAGCGTCCTCGCGGTTGCGCGAGTCGATGGGGCTATTGGTGACGCCCTTAAGAAGTCGCACGCCATCACGCTCTCGACGTATCAAAGCTTGCGAGATTACCTTGACGGAGGGAACAGCGATGCGCGCGTCGTCGCAAGTTTCAAAACAGCGGTGCCATTGGTGAACAAAGCCATATTTGACACATCCTTAAATAATATTGTCGCGAGTTTGCTCGCAACGCAACCTAGCTTGAGCGCACGAGCGCTCGCCGACGCGTTCGGCGCCTTAGCGTTTAGTTTTAGCCACCCATGATTAATTTGTACAAAACGTGTTGATGACATTTCTATTTTGCTAATGACTATAAATTGTGGCGTGACCAGCGCTGCTACCAGCTGCGAGGTACATCAAGTTCGGATGGAACGAGAGCGCGGTGACGGAACCTATTCGTTGCCCAAGGAACGAGTTCGTGTACTGAATTGAGGCGAAATTGTGACCTTGCAAATCCCAAAGCTTGATGGCGCGCTCAGATGATCCCGAGGCAATCACGCGGGCGCAAGGATGTCCGACAAGCGCGGTGAGCGATGGGGTGCGATTGGGCACCGCAGATGGTCTCGACACTTCCGTCGTGAGAAATGGCTTCGATGCATTGCGCAAATCGCAAAACTTGATTTGCCCGTCTGAGCAACCAGTGATCAGGAGATTATCTTCGCCTCCAGGTTGAAGTAGGATTGAAATCACTGGCTGCGTGTGCGTTTGCATCGCGCTCAATAAACGTGCGGGCGCTCTCAAATCGTAGGACAACACTGCACCATCTGCTGTGCCAGCCATGAGAAGAGCGCCTTCAGCGGTCAAACACGTTCCTTGTGATTGAAGGCTCAATGTCTCCCGGCAGAGTTCGCTTGAAACGTCCCAAACGCGCAGCAACGGATGAGGCGCATTGCCCGTGGCGTAAAGACATCCGGTCAGCTGCTGCCAAACGATCACCGCCTTCGTGGACTCATGGGCGTTGTAATGCGTTGACGGCTTGTACAGGGACATCGGTAAGGAGCCGGTGCTTCCAGTGTCGGGTAAGATGGTTGGCGAAGGCAGCGTATTCCAAGCAGTCACGAGAGATTCACCACCAATTTTATCGTAGTCGCGCCAGATTTTCACCGAGCCATCGACGCAACCCGTGAGTAAGAGTGCATCGTCGGTTTCGTTCACGAGGGATAGCATGTCGGTGCTTTTCAAGCCCGTTTCAATCTTGTTGACCATCCGCGATGAAGTGTGGTCCCAGACGTGTACGCGACCTCGATTGTCGCCGGCGACGGCTTGTGGCTCTAACGAGTGCATGATGATCGACGTGGGCACGACGCCACCTCCACCCACGTCAATGCTCGAAACATACTCTGTCATTTTGAGTCGATGTTCTTCCGTCGTTCGCGTCTCTGCCATTCTCTCGTACATTCTTCTCAATCTGTCCGCACGACGCTTCGTATCGGGAGCTCGCAGCCACGGAGGAACGTCACTTGTGAAGTCATCGTCGAATTCACTCTCTTCTTCCTCTTGCGCCGATTCGAGCAATGCCATCGAAAAGTGCGCGCAGCTGCGCTTGTAAATCATACTTCTCGGTAACTCGTCGCCGTGAGCATGATCGAATCTGCTCGTATCATTCGATCCGCCACCGATTCGAGGAGACTCAAGCGATTCAAGGGACGCGTGAGAACCAAAACGCGGTAAAGTCCCCGAGCTATCGTAACCTGGGTCGTGATCGGAGATGAGCGTACTTGTCGTTCGACGTAGCGGTGAATCGTTCCTCGGAGAAAGTCGCAAGTCGCTTGTTCGCGATCCTACGCGCGGAATATTCAACGCCGGGAGGTGCGACGAACTCATCGACTGCCCTCCACCTTGGAACGACGAGTCTTTACCTCCGCTCGCTTGCTTTCGTAAGCCGCCGAATCGTGCGCCTCGCCCACCCGAAGCTTTAGATGGGCTTTGCGCACCGGGCTCACGGGTGCCGCTCAGCGTTGAAGCTGGTTTAGGCTTAGTCGGTGATCCGAGCAAGCGCGAGCCAATGCTTGTTAACCTCTGGGACCACGATTCCGTGCGCATCAAAGATCCACTCGGACTCGTGGTGAGATCTTTCGAAGAAGAACGCTCGGAACTTCCCAAATCTAAGCTTGCGAATGATGGCTGTCTTCGATGCGACTTCGATTTTGCTTCTTGCGACGACTCTTTGGCAAAGCTCCCAGTGCTAGTCGCTTTTTCCATTATTGGATGCGTCATTTCCAGTCCAACACTCATGAGAGCTTTTATTCCTGCCGCGGAAACAGACGGAGCTGCGTCGGTGGCGAGATCGAGCAGCACTTGTAAGATTTGCGTGTACAACCCACCCTTCGGTCCTTCAGTTGTCCGCTCTTGCATCCAATCATCGCCGTACTGCGATTGCGGATACGTAGGCGGGAGTGGAATCGAACCTCCATCGCTACATTCACCGTGAGAGTCCAATAATCCTTGCTGTGCGTCGGCCGAGCGCGCCACATTTTCAACGGTGAGAGAGCTCGTCGGTCGATCGCCATCTTCATCCACGGTGGACATGCCCTTCGTACTCCCTATCGAATGGTCAAAGCCTCCAAAAGATCCGCTACTTGAGAAGCGACGGCGACTGCTGATATTTTCACTACGCTTGGATTCAACCACACGTCTCGCCGTGACGGTGTCGTAATCGCGTTTCCATGCAATCGCCGCTTCGCGCATGAAGACTTTGTGCGCGCGAGCGATACGAGAGAGCGCTACAGCAGTTTCGACTCTAACCATTGGACTCGCATCTTCTGCGGTCGTGAGCAAATTGATCGCCACCTCACGCTCCATTGCGGGTATCGCACCAGATGAAACAAAATTTTCCTGTGGTAATGTCTCTTGTCCGTCGTGGCTGCTGAGCGGGCGAGGCGAGGGCGACTGCGTTGATAATACGCTCGTCGACGACATGGCGTGCATGAGCTCTTGCGTTTGAGAATCGTCCTTTGAGTCTTCTCTCTGAAGCAAATCGGGGTCTAGCGTGTGACCAATAGAAATGAGCGAGCCGAGTGAGTACACGGCCGCTGCACGGGCATCCGGTGACGAATGCGCGAACAAGGTTGCCAGCATTGCGTGCGCCTGTGCGTTACACGCAGCTTTCTGAGCCTCTACATTGTCTTCCCACAGCTTTCCGAGGCAAAGACACAACCATCGAAGGAAAAATGGTGATCCGGTCTCTGGGAGTGCCGCTTCCGGGATATTTAGTAAACAAATCTCCATCAGGCCGCTAGCCATGCAAACTGTCTGTCCCTTCTCATGGCCGTCTGAGATGACCGCCAAGATGAAAGCGGCCATCGCGCGTTCTTCAACCGGTACGTTTGAACTCTGCAAGAACCGAATGAAATATGCGTGACCGTCGTCCTTGACAAGATCGGCTTGACACGATCGATCAAGCGCAAGAATCTTCGTCCATATGAAAACCAAAATTTGACGCAACTCTGGAGCCGTCGTCTGAAGCAACTTTAACACGTAAGGGAAGATGCCGACAGATAATGCAAGCTCGACGGCCCACAATCCTAAATCCAAGAATCGCCCCAACAGAATTAACGCTCGCAAACGGTGCGACTGAGAGAGTAAAACTTGCAAAACGATCGGCAACTGTTCAGGCGGCGCGTCGTTCTCGCTTCCGTACTCCAACCACACCTCGAACGCTGTGAGTTGATCTGTGAAGAAAGGCGACGGCACGAATTCAGTGTCTGGATTGCCAGAAAGTAAAGCTGGCATTTGCAGCAAGCACTGCTCGACGGCCATATCCCACGCCGCCCACATAGGATGTTGATGGGTGGGTGGCAATCTCGGCGATGATACAGGCGTGCAGTTGTTTGCACGCATGATGCGTTCGGCGAGCAAGAAATTCCTGAACAACGACGCAACGAGTAAGTCTTGCCTGAACAATCGTTGAAAAAGACTACGAGGCAAAACGTTCCAAGCGATCGTATCCGTGATTGCGGTGAAAATCCAATTCAGCTCGCCCAGTGGCGTCTTGCGATTATTCTGCATTCCTGGGATGTTGTCGATGATATCAGCCGAGATTCCTTGCCCTCGAAGGACGGAATTCGAGCAAAACCAATGCAACGCCATTTTCACTGGAGTCGTTAAGCATGCACTGAAAACATCAGCTGGAAGATCGGCCGATTGCGGTAAAATTTCATTTGCACCGCACGCGGCGATTAAAATACACTCGTTTGCTGTGCTGGTGACATTAGTCGGCCCGAAACCGGAATCTCCCGCATCTAACTTTGGTTGCGCATGCTCGAGTTCGGCAAACGCAAAAGACCGACCGATTTGGCGTCGTTCTAAATCCAAGCCAGCGTTCGTCGTCGGCGGCGACATTTTCGGCGCGGCAGATGGATCCGACAGCTTCAAGAAGGATTTGACGATCAACCCGGCGTTGGAACAGTCGAAGACGTAAATGGCTGGCGTCCCAGTCCAAGCCTGTAAATCAAACACCGACAGCGGGATGTACTGCGTGTAAGATTTGTTGAAAACCCAAATTTCTCCATTCGCCGTCGGTTTCGGAACTCCGTGGCCGTTGTAGTGGAGCAGAACTCGCTCGCCCTTTGCGTTTCTCCGGCACGATATGCACAGTTTCTTCATATCCTCAGTCGTGGGATCGAGTTGAAGCTTATACTTCGCTCTCGGTTGCCATCGCTCGTACTGCGCCTGCAACGCCTTTCCTATCGCGTCCAACTCGTTTTGCGGTTGAGCGCTCATCGGATTGATCCAACACTGCATGCGCGCGCACGGCGAAATTTTCATCGTATCGGGCGGGTCCACCCCTATGTTCAAGCAAAGCACCAGAGCCACCGAAACCGTCTTCATGCGATCCTTCGTGCGCCACTTCTGTCGTTCCCCATCATCGTCCCCGTCGTCGTCCGCGTACAACCTCGCCGAATCCCGATGCCGCTCGTCGCACAAAAACATCGGATACGCCACGTTCGCCGCCGGCCGCCGCGACGCCGACGCCGACGCCGACGCCGACGCCGTCTCCGACCCATCATCGCGATCCAGATGACTCCGATCGCTCTGATCGCTCTCAGAGCTCGCGCGTTCGCGCTCGCGTCCATCGTCTCGCCCGTCGTCGTCCTCTTCCTCCTCGCCCCGCGCGTCGCCGCCGCCGTCGTTCGATCGTCCGCCTCCGTCGTCCGCCTCGCGCGCGTCGTCCGCGCGCGCGCGTTCGCGCGCGTCCGCGTCCGTCGACGCTCGCGCCTCGCGCGCACGCGCCCTCGTCGTCGCCCGCGCGTCTTCGTCGCGTCCGCGGTCGTCGTCGTCGTCGTCGTCGCGCGTCCCCGACGTCCGCGCCGTCGCGCGCGCGCATCCATCGCGCTCCGTCCCGCGCGTCGCGTCGCGTCCAAGTGCGCGCGTCGCGCGCGTCGCGTCCGTGTCGTCGTCCATCGCGCGACGCCGCGAGCTCCAGCGCGCGTGTGCGGCGTCACTCTTCGCCGCGTCACGAATCGTCGATCGAATCGAATCTTCGCCTCGTCGCGCGTCGCGGCGCGCATGGCGCGCGACGTCGCGCGCGCGTGCCACCCGATCGTCACCGCGACGGCGTGCGATCACTACGCGCGCGCGCGCGCCGCGCGGTGCGCTCCGAACGACGCGAGCGCGTCCGAACCGACGGCGACGCGCGACGACGTCGTCGTGGGCGCGCTGTACGGCCGCGTCGCGCGCGACGAGAGCGGACGCGCGCGACGGGTCGAGATCGTGATGGCGGTGGAGGGCGCGGCGATAGCGGCGAGCGATGGGACGACGCGAGCGGACGCGGCGCTGGCGCTCGAGCGGGACGCGGCGGCGCGGCGAACGCGGGACGACGTGCGACCGCTGGGGTGGTATCGCGTCGTGGACGATCGAGACGAGGCGAACGAAGAGGATTTGGCGATCGGGGACGCGTTCGCGCGGGACGTGATGGCGCGGGCGACGCGGGATGGGGACGATGGGGAGGCGGCGGCGGCGGCGGTGTTCGCGCTGGTGAGCGCGCGCGGGGGCGCGGACGACGCGCCGGGGGTGCGGTGGTACGAGCGCGGGAGCGATGGTTTGCGGGAGGAGACGTTTACGGTGGAGATGCTCGAGGCCGAACGCATCGTGGTGGACGAAGTGGCGAAGATCGCGCCGGAGGGGCGGGATTCGCGGAGCGCGCGGTTCGCGTCGAGTTTGGAATCGGCGGCGACGGCGACGACGGCGCTGCGGGATCGATTAGCCGTAGTGCTCGAGTATCTTCGCGCGGTGAAGGACGGGAGAGCGGTGCTCGATCGTGACGTGCTGCGCGAAGTCGCGAAGGCGATGGTGGTGTTGCGAACGAGCTCGAGCGAGGCGTTGCGAGAGGATTTCGCGGACGAGTACGAGAACACCCTCGTGTTGAATTACCTCGCCGCGATGACGAAGACGACGGATGGCTTGAGCGAGGCGATCGATAAGTTTCACATCGTGCACGGCGATCACTCCTTAGTCACCGCGACACGATTCCACACTCGCGGACGCGGGATGCCGCCGACGCCGGGACACGACTTGATTTGATAGCGACTTTGAAATGATGACTCGAGGCGTTTTGTTACACGACTATACCGGTACCGGCGCACCGAACGTTTAGTAGTTATTGTAGACGAACTTGCCGTGGGATTCCCTGCCTTTCTTCGCGGGCAAAGCCCAGTAACACTTCAACCACGGTTTGTTGCCCGCGCCGAATCCCGTGAACTTGCCAGTGGCGTCCACCATGGAATCGGTGCAGAGCTGCGACTTTAACATCGAGTCGACGATGTCGCCGCCGAAATGCGAGAGGTGCTTGAAAAGTTTGGGATAAAACGACCTGGAAACCAACGAAGCCGAGAGTCCGCCTTGAGTGTTCTTCGACTTGAGTCGGAACAAGTAAATTTCACTCCCGCCGGCGTCTTTAAATTTATGCTCTGGCGCTTCGTCGAAGGTCGTGTCCCTCGGTTGATCGAAAAAGATGATGTCGTACTCCTTCGGCGCGTTGTCGGCCAACGTTTGCATGTCCTTGAACGGCATGCCGACGATTGAGCGATCAAAAGCGTCAGACTCTAACATGAACGCGTGCTTGTCGTTCGCGTCGGCGGCGAGCTGCCACTGGAACATGTGCCCGAACAAGCAGCCGATGTGCGTGTACAGATTGCGCTCCTTCGCAAACTTGTCCGAAAAATGACCCTCCTTATCGCGACTGGTGTAAAAGCTAAGCCATGGGAGCGTAGCGAGCTGCGTGCCCGTCGGTTTGTTCTTCATGATCGACTTGAGCGCGAAGTGCATCGTGTCTTCTTCGTGGGGCCAGTCGCTCACGTCCACCCCGGGCGTCAAGCGCACGTAGCTTTTAATCGCCGCCGTGCCGTACTCTCTCACGAGCTCCTTGAGCAAGTGCTCCGTGCGCTCACTGTCCGTGCGACCGAGCACGGGATCGGGGTTACGCACCGGCTTATCGCCCATGGACATGATGTACACGGGCGTCTTGAGCGGCTCAACCTTCGAGCCCAACTTGGACGAGTCGCCGTCGTCGCTCTTCGCCTTCTTCCCGCTCGCCTTCTTCTCGCCGCGACGGTGATGGTGAGGGTGATGCGAAGCACCGAGTCCAGCGTGCGGGTGAAACCCGAGCGACGGCTGGACGTGCGACGGGTGATGCCTCACCCTCGACTGATGCCTCTCCTCCATCAGGCTCTCGCGAATAATCTCGTCTTGCGCGCGTCGCCACTCGCGTCGCCACGCGTCCCCGACGAGTTCGCCCCGTTCGTCGTACCCGTACCCCTCCATCTTATTCAGCTCCTCCGCCGTCTTTTCCACGGTTCCCACCGGCACTTTAAACGCGTGCGCCTCGTACTCTGGCACCGCATCGGGCGCCAACATCCCTAAACTCGCGTCGTCCAAGCCTCGCGCCGCGTCCCCGTCCCCGTCTCGTCCCGCCTTCATCCTTCGCGCCTCTTTCCTCGTCTTCGTCCGCCTCTCTCGCCTCGCTCTCGCCGCCGCGCTGTTCGGGTATCTCGCCGGCGTTCCCAGCGCCGCGCGCGCGCGTCGCACGTCCTCCGCGCGCGCGTCCGCGCCGCCCAGCATCGCCGTCGCGCTGCCGCCCGCGTACCACGCGCGCATCGCGTCTCCGTGTTCGAGCACCGCCGCCACCGCGAGCGCGACGCCGCCGACGCAGCCGACGACGGCGATCGCTCGTCGCGCGCGCGTCGTCGCGCCGTCGTCGCGCTCCCGCATCCCGTCCGTCGTCGTCGAGTGATAAACCATTTCTGATCATTTCAGTTGGGGTGTTGAGGCGGTCGGTCGCCGCGCTGACGGTCGGTCGCCGCGCGCGCGCCGACACCTCGCGCCGCGCCGGCGCGCGCCCGCGACGCCATGGCGCGCGAGACGACGACGAGCGACGCGCGCGAAGCGTTGCTCCCGATCTCCGATCGCCACCGCGACGCGCATCGCGACGACGCGCGACGACGCCGACGCGCGGAGACGAATCTGGTGCTCTTTCTGGGCGAGAATTTCGCGCGCGCGTCGCCGATCGCGCTGGGCGTCGTCGCCGCGAAGATGGTCGAAGAAGTCCTGGACGCGTTCATCGACGCGTTCGTCTCGCCGAGCGTCGCGCTGATGCTCGGGTCGAGGTCGAAGGCGCTGGAGGAGATGGCGTTCGTCTGCGGCGGGGCGACGTTTAGATACGGCGCGCTGTTGGCGCGAATCATCGACGCGTGTCTGACGCTGGCGCTGATTTACGCGACGATGCGCGCGGTGGCGAAGCTCTCGATCGCGGGCGCGCCGGCGTGGACGCCGAGCGCGCGGTGCGGGCTCTGTAAATCTTGGGTGTCGGCGGACGCGCGGGTGTGCCCGGCGTGTCGCCGAGCGATTTCGGACGACGACGACGACGACGACGATTCGTGAGCGCCGCGCGAGACGATTCGATTCGATTTTCGTGGGCATTCGTGGTTTAGTTTCGTTTAGTTTCGTTTCGTTTAGTGTCAGCACGCGTCGCGACGCGTCGCGCGCTCGTTCGCGCTCGTTCGCGCTCGTTCGCTGACGTCAGACACTCGCGCGCGCATGAGCGCGTTCCGCGTCACCGCCTCGGCGACGCGCGCCGCCGTGCGAACGCACGCGAGTAAACGCGCGCGCGCGTCGTCGTCGTCGTCGTCGTCGTCGGTCGGTCTCCGTCGTCGTTCGACGCTCGCGTCGCTCGGCGCCGCGCTTTTGGTTTTCGCGCGCTCGAGCGACGCGGCGACGTACGGCACGCGCGCCAGAGCGTCGCTCGGCGACGGCATGAACGAATACCCCGGCACCGCGCTCGAGCGCACGGCGAACGGACGCGCGCGCGCGGCGAGCCTGAGCGAAGAGACGCTGAGCGGAGACTGGGACGCGACGGTGCGACCGAAATTGCTCTGGGCCGCGGGACTGAAGGACCTCACGAACGTGCCGCCCGGTAAGGGCAACACCGGACACTGCTTCAACGATTTTAATCACGTCGACGCGACGACGATGATTCTCGAGCACGCCGATAACAAAAATCAGGGACGCGTCGCGGGGATGGCGTATGATAATCCCCTCGGCGAAGGCATCCGAGCGGCGCGCGACGATACCATGGGCGAGGGCGGGTCGTGGTGCACGTGCATACTCGGCAGCGCGCAGGAACCACCGGCAGACGTCGCGCACGTGCAATTTCAATCGAGAGTGGCGTGGAAGCTCGTGTGGGTGCCCGGGGCTGGGGGCGACGATTTCTCGCGCTTCGTCCTCGTCGACGACGCGGGCGTCGAGCTCGCCACGGGCGTGCCTTCCGGGAACGTTCCGACCAAGCGCGAGCGAAGGGCGAATTATCAGACCGTCGCCGGCGGTCGTTACGCCACCGCCGCGGACGCGCGGTCGTCTTAGATGATTGTAAATTCAGCGTCTCGCGCGCTTCGCGCCACTTCGCGCCTCATGGCTCGCGCGTCGTCCTTCACCGCGCCCTCGGCGCGCGCCCGCGCGCTCGAAGCGCCCCGGTCGCGACGACGTCGACGCCCGCGCGCGCGCGCGCGCGCGCGCGGCTTCGCGGACGACGACGTCGACGTCGGGACGTCCCTGACGAGTCCCAGCGGCGAAAAGTTCCAACTGTTGGAGCGCCTGGGCGCCGGCTCGAGCGCGGTGACGTATCGCGCGCGGTGCGAGTCGAACGGCGCGGACGTCGCGCTGAAGACGCTCACGCTTCGCGGCCGCGGCCGCTCGACGAACGGGGGTTTCAAGGCGGTAGAATTGTTCGAGCGCGAGTGCGCGACGCTCAGAGCGCTCGACTTCGAGCGCGTGCCCGAGTACGTCGATTCGTTCACGCTGGACAGCGAGTTCGATCGAAGGTACGTCTTGGTGCAACGTTTAGCGGTCGGTCGAAATTTAGAGGATAAAGTGGGCGAAGGGTGGCGTCCGACGGAACGCGAGGCGCGCGAAATTTTGAGACAGTTGCTGGAGACGCTCGAATACACGAGCTCGTTGCGACCGCCGGTGGTGCACAGAGACGTGAAGCCGGCGAATGTGGTGATCGATGACGATGGGGAACGCGTGTTTTTGGTTGATTTCGGCGGTGCCGCGGCGGCGGCGATCGATTCTGATTCGTTCGGATCGACGGTGGTCGGAACTTTCGGTTACATGGCGCCGGAAACGCTCATGGGAGGTTCATCGCCGAAGAGCGATCAGTACGGCGTCGGCGCGACGGTGTTGTTTCTGCTGAGTGGACGACCGCCGAGTGGGTTCAAAACAGAGCGATTGAAGGTAAATTTCGACGAAGTTTACATCGAAGATCGTCGCTTGCGCTCGGTGCTCGAGCGCTTGCTCGAGCCGTCGCCGGAAGATCGGTTTCGCACGCCTCGAGAGGCGCTAGACGCGCTGAATTCCGCCGCGACTCCCATGGTGAGTGGTAGAAATTTTCGCGGTCGAAGCGACGACGTGGTGGAACGTACGCCGACGGTGCCCATTTATGCGCCGGAACCTCTCGCACCGCGCGGCTCGCCGAAACCGAAAACCATGGTCACCGAGCTCGTTCGCGACGCCGGAAATTCAGTATCAATCGCGATTCCGCCCTCAGGTGCGAATGGTGATGTGTTGTACAAAGCATTCTTTGGCATCACGTGGACCGCGATCACGGGATTATGGACGGCTGGCGTGTTGGCGTCCGGCGCGTGGCTCATGGCGTTATTTTCGTTACCTTTTTGGAAAGTCGGCGCGGACTTGTCCGGCGAAGTCGTGCGATCTTTCGTCGCGAAGGGTGACGTCTTCATCGACCGAGAAAACTATCGCGTCGCGTGCGAAGGGGGTGGGATGAAATTCATCGACAAGGTGGGCGAAACCGCCGATTTAGAAGGCTGCTTCGTTCGCCCGGACGGTTTGATTTATCTCAAACGCGAGGACGACACGATGGTGCCGATTTTAGCGAGCTTGAGTCGAAGGGAAGCCGAGTACATCGCGAGCGAGATAAACGCGCACTTAGACGATTGTAAACGATAGCGGCGCGCTCTAAAATTAATCTAAATCCTCCGATGAGCTCGACGCGACGTCGTCCCACTTGCTATAGTCTATCCCGCCGCGCGCGCGTCCTCCCGCGCCCGCGCGCTCCCACGGCGCCTCCTTACCCTCTACGGCCCACTCGTAGTGCGCTAAAAACCCACCCGTGCCCGGCACCTCTAAAATGCAGTCGCGTCCGCGATGCAACGTGAACTCCTCGCCCGCGGCGACGTCTCGCGTCGCGACGAATCGCGCGCCGAGCGGCGCGTTCGCCTCGCGGGCCAAATTCGGCTCGTCCGCGTGACTAATCGCGCTCAGCGTCGTAATCTCATCGAACGCGCCGAACATCGGGAACGTCTGGTACGTCTTCGAAAAAGGAAATCGTCTTCGTAATCGTTCGAGCGCGGCTTCGCCCGCGGCGCCGTGACGCCGAAACGCCTTGGCCAACTTCCCGTGCACCTCCTCGCCCACGAGCGGGCTCCCGCGCACGATTTCATCCACGCGTTTCATCGAAAAATCCAGCGTCCGCCCCGCGGCGACGTCCTCGAGCGCGAAGACGCCGACGGATCCGTCCGCCTTCGATCGCAACGCCGCCGGCGCCGCCGTCGTCAACCACCGCAACAACCCGTCTCCTCGCTCGCCCTCCTCCGCGCGCACCGCCGACGCGCCCACCCATCCACCGCTCCCCCCATCGCCCTCGCTCTCCTCCGCGCGCACCGTCAGCGTCTCGCCCACCGCGATGTCCCGCGTCGCCCGTCCCGTCCCGTCCCGCTCGCTCGCCGCGTCCACGTTTCCGTCCCGCCTCGCCGCGCAATACTGCGCCTTCGCGTGCGTCAACCACCCGACGCTCGACGTCGGCACCACCACCTCCGCGCCATCGCTCGAGCGCCAAAACCGTCGTCCGCACTCGTCGACGACGGCGTCCGAGACGCCCAGCGCTCGCAGCCGCGCCGTCGTCGCGCGCGCCAACCCGCGCGGCGCCGTCCCGCCGAACTCCTCCGACGCCGCGCCGAGCGCCGAGGCGCCGCGCTTCACGACCGCGGTCGCGACGACGCGCGCGCGCGCGTCGTCGCCGCTCGCGAGGTCGCTCGACGCGCCGGCGACGCAGGATTCGACGACGCGCGCGAGCGCACTCGAACGCGGACGACGCGGCGTCGACGCCTCGACCCACGACGCGCGCATCGCGAAGCGGCGACGCGACGAGAATCGCGCGCGCCGCGTCGTCGCCGTCGCGGTCGCGACGCGCGCGCGCGCGCGGCTCGAAGCGTCGACGAGTGCGTCGCGAACGCCGCGCGTCGACGCTTTTTGACGACAGAATCGCGCGCGTCATGGCGCGCGGGAGCACGAAGAAGCACTCCAAGCAGGCCGGGACGCTCGGTTCCGAGGCGCTGACGCACGCGGAGCGGCGCGCGCTGGGATACGGGACCGTGCGCGAGCGACTCGGGCGGGAGACGGTGAAGGATTTCGACGCGTGCGCGCTGACGCTGTCGACGACGGACGACGGCGTGTGCACGCCGCGAGGCGTGGTGTACGATCGAGGCGCGATCGTGCAATGTCTCGTCGATCAGAGGCGGGAGTTCGAGCGGAAGGCGCGAGAGCACGCGCGGGCGAAGGAGGCGGAGGCGAGGGCGGACGACGCGCGGGACGCGAAGCGGCGACGCGTCGAGCTGGCGGCGTTTCACGCGGCGAATCACGGCGGGGGAGGGACGACGGACGAGGTCGAGGGCGAGGGGAAAGCGTACGCGGGCGCGGCGTCGCGACAGGCGATGGAGGTGAACGCGACGCGCGCGGCGACGATGGATGGGTTTTGGAGGGTGGACGGCGGCGTCGACGACGGGTTGACGCGAGCGAAGGAGAAGCCGGAGAAGGAGACCAAGTGTCCGACGACGTTGGAGAGGTTGCGGATGAAGGATTTAGTGACGATCAAGTGGACGAAAGTGCGAGAGGGGGAGAGCGGGAAGTACATGTGTCCGATCACGTATAAGACGTTTACGAACGCCACGGCCATCGTCGTGCTCAAGCCGACGGGGACGGCGATTTCGGAGGAAGGTTTCAAGCGAGTCGTCGAGAAAGAGGGCGCGTACGACGGCGTGAAGATTCGACCCGATAAGGATGTCATTAAACTGCAAAAAGGAGGCACTGGATTCGCCGCGTCGGGCACGCAAGTCGAGAGCAAGGCGAATTTCGACATGGGCCTCGCGGGCGGCGCCGAGCTGCGCGGCCAATCGAGGGGGGGGCAATCAAAGTTTGGTTTACGCTTCAATTAGTCGTCGTCAGTATTAGTAGTTTTGATATTAAAAATCACCGTCCATCGCGCTCAAATTCCCGCCGCGCAATCGCGAATGAATTCGATTTGCATGCGCTCCTTCGTGCGTTGCATCATCAGCTGAACGATTTGCGCCTGTTGCTCGGGCGTCGTCGCCGTCTCCAACCCGCTCTGTATTCTCTCGTCCTGTTGATCCATCACCGGCAACACCTCGTCGAGATATTTCGCCAACGCTTCCCTCGACACCCCTCCCGGCCTCTCGAACTCCTCTCGCATCATCAACTGCACCTTCGTCACCGCCACCGATTCGTCGCGCTCCAAATCCTCCGCCGTGAAATACTTCATCAATTCCTGCGCGAACGTCAGCGCATCCTTCACCTGCGTCGCCGCCATCTCGCGCAGTCTCACATCCAACGTTTTATACACGTCTTCCAGCAGCGCCACGACGTCGGGGTCTTGTCCACTCTGTCGATTCGCCTCGACGATGACGCGCGCCGCCTCGACGACGCCCGCCGTGAGCAACCCGCCCTTCGCCATCGCGTCCACCTTCTCCGTCACCTCCTCCCCCGACTCGCTGTCCAGCAGTTCGACCACGATGGCGACGTCTTCGGGAGGGACGTCCTCGATCGACGTCGCGCGTCGTCGCGTCGTCGCTCGCGCCGCGCGCGTCGTCCTCGAGCGTCGCGTCGCCGTCGTCGCGGCGCGCGTCGTCGCGCGCGTCGTCGCGCGCGGCGTCGCGCGCGTCGTCGCGCGCGGCATCGCGCGCGTCGTCGCGCGGCGTCGAGGGCGCGCCTCGGGCGATGCGCGTCGCGCGTCGCGCGTCGCCGAGTGATGCGTCGTCGTCAATCATCGACGCCGCGTCATGCGCGCGTCGGCGCCGCGCCGAGGCGCGAACGTCGCGCGCGCGCCGTCGCGCGCGCGCCGAGACCTCTCGCGCGCCGCGCCGGCGCGCCGAGGCGGCGCGCGGCGCGCGCGCGACGCGACGTCGGACGATGACGCGCCGACGACGTCGTCGGCGACGCCGGGACGCCTCGACGTGGTCGAGATGCGCGGCGCGCAGGCGAGCGCGAGGTGGATCGCGAGCGCGGACGCGTCGCGGTCGATGCGACGCGCGCGACCGATCGACGCGGCGACGGGACGGGAGCGGGCGAGCGTGATGCCGGAGCTGCGAAGAATCTTTCTGCCGAGCGGATTCCCGGCGACGACGAGCGCGGATTACGTCGAATGGTTGCGCTGGCAGCTGTTGTCGCTGCTGTTTAGGGACGTGCTGGAGATAATGAGCGCGCAGTCGCTGCTGGTGGCGCTGGGGATGGGAAACACGCCGGGGGCGCTGCCGCTGACGGCGGCGGCGAAGTGGGTGCTGAAGGACGGCGTGGGATCGTTCGCGACGCTCATCGCGGGGTCGTTCGGGGGACAGAGGTACGACGAGGACCCGAAACGATGGTGGGGGTTGTCGAATACGCTCGAGGACGTGGCGCGAGCGATAGAGTTGGTGACGCCGGCGGCACCGGGGTTGTTTTTGCCGTTGGCGGCGTCGGCGACGTTTGTCAGAGCGGCGGCGTTGACGGGACGAGGGAGCCTGTTGAACGGGACGTTCATGCAACATTTCGGGCGAAATAATAATTTAGGGGACATTCGTGCCAAACTCGAGGTACAGGGGCGATGGTTGGCGCTCATAGCGCTTCCGGCGGGGATTCAGGTGTTTCAGCTCGTGAGCGCGGCGGCGGCGGATCTCGCGGCGGATGGCGACGAGTTCGGCGCGTTCGTCGCGGCGTTCGGTGCCTATGGTGGCGTCATCGGCGTTCACGTGTTCGCGTGTTGGCAAGCGGCCAAATCGCTGAAGTTTGATACGCTCAATCGGTTTCGATTGTTGAAGCTCGCGGAGGCGTTCGTGGCGAACGAGGACGAGGAACTTCCCGACTGCGTCGTCGTCGCCGACATGGAGGGCGTGTACAAACCGCGTCGCACGGCGACGACGCCCTCGTACGGAGCATCACCGAGCGAAATCGGCGAGGATTGGAACGCGTTCACCGACGCCGTACGCCTCGCGAAAGGTCGATCGTACGTGTTGGGATGGGATCCCAAACGCGACGACGTCGCCTCGGTGCTCCTGCTCGAGCACGCGACGTCACGCGATATGCTCGCCGCCGCGTTAGCGTGTCAAAAGCTTCGCGTGGACGAGACAAAATCGAGATCCCGTGCGTACGCATACGCTGACGAGCGCGTCGCCGACTTCGAAGCGTCGATGATTCGATCAGGTTGGAAGGTTGACTACGTCCAAACCGGCGTGGCGCCGCGTTTCGCGATGAGCGTCGACGAATCGTGACGTACCATTTCTAGACTGACTACTGGTACTACTTGTAACAATACGAAATTGCGCAGCTATCAACGATCCCTATTCCTCTATTTCCCCCACTGTTGGATGCGTTGACGAATGAAGCTCAAGTCGGCGAAAAGTGATTGAGCATCTCGACTCCACTCGTTGTGCATCACCATGCCGTCGCAGCTCGCTTTACTCATGACAGTTTTGAGTTCGTTATGGGTAAGAATCGCGTGTCGGCACAACTCACGAGCGAGCTTGCGATAGTCAGCGCGCGCACCGCTCTGATCGCACAGGTGCGCGAGGTACCCCAACGCCAAGACGCCGAGCTTGAGCATTTGAAATTTAAGATGGACGTACACGGAATCGAACGGGCTGAATCCGGCGCTCATTTTGTACACCGTTTCAGTGGCTTGACACGCGCGAAATGCCCCCACGGAACTTTCCACCACGGCAACGAAACACGCAGATTTGCGTTCATCAAAATCTCGCATCACGCGCGCCGTGAGTTCCGTCAACTTCAACGTCCGTTTTAGATTGACGTGCTTTAATATCTCGTGATTTCTTCCCACTGCGGCTGCTTTATCGTCTCCTGATAACAACGCGCGCGCCACTTTCTCATAGCCCTGCAATGCGATCACGGGATCGCGATCGTCGTCCTCGTCGTCGTCTTCGCCATCCGCGCCGAGAAGTTCGAGCGAGCGCGCGGCGTTGGCAAAATTAATGGCGGTGAGCTCGCGGTCGCAATGTTCTGGGAATTTGCCCCAAATCATGATCTCATTGTTTTCGTTCCAACCGTCGTCGTGATCGTCGTCGTCATCATCGCTCGTTTTGCGTGCGCGTGATTCGTCTTTGATGAGCATGATTCCAGAGTTTGCAAACTCGTCCCCGTACGCGTCGACGTCGAGTTGGTGCCAAAACCGGTCGCGCGCGAGATCTTCGTCGGGAAGAAGTTCGCCCGCATACCAGCACACGTCCTCGCCTAAATCGACTAGTTCGCCCAATCGCATGGGAAGCCGCGTTCGCGTCGCGGCGTCCAAGACTCGTCGCCGCGCCGCTTCCGCGACTTCATACTTGGGGTACGCCGCATATGCGTCGAAACCGTACGACGAGAGCATCCGGCGTCTCGTCCATTCTCGCGGCATGTACTGCTCGCCGTACGAGATCGTGATTTCCTCGCCGACCGCGATTTCCCTCAACGTCTTCACCACGAGCGTCTTACCCTTGAACATCACCTGCGCGTTGGGCGTGCTCGAGTGATTAAACAGAGACGCCTCGGGATAAATCCCGAAACCGACGCGTTGCATGTCGTCGTCCGCGATGGTGAACCCATTAATTTCAAATCGCGACAACAACGAGATCACAAACTGCGTGTCGACCCCCGACTCGACCTTCAGGTTGAGCATTTTCGTCTCTATCTCCTCCGGCGTCGCCCCCTTCACCATCGCCTCGCCCGCGAGCGCCGCCACCACCGTCGCCGCGCTCGCGATTTCCATCGCCTTCTCCAATTCCCGCGCGCTCTTCCCATCGCGTCCCCTCGATTCCCTCAGCGCCCACACCCCATCGAATCCCCGCGCGTCTTCTCCCAACAGTTCGTACCGCGCGCGTTCGCACGTCCCGTCCCGCTCGCCCGCGCGTCGCGCCAGGCACTGCAGCGCGCACCGCGCCGACGTCTCCGGCGTTCCTCGACTCGACTTTCGCACCCACGCGCTCGCGCGTTCGAACGCCTCGACGGTGTTCGCGAGTTTCAGGCTCTCTTCGTCTCGGAACGCCGCGCCGCACGCCGCGCGCGCGACGCGCGCGCGCGCGCCGAGGCGCAGCGGTTGAAACGACCACGCGCAGTGGCTCTCGCGCTTCTCCGCGCGCAGCGCCGCGGCGTAAGGCTCCGTGGTCATTATGCGCGCGCCGGCGGGGATCGTTCGCGTCGCGCGCACGCCGCGCTCGTTCGAAACGGCGCCGTCGCGCGCGCCCGGGACGTCGAAGCGCTCGAACGGGCGCGACATCGCGACGGCGCGGAGTGACGCACCCGTAACAATTCGTAACGAACGCGCGCGCGTGTTTCAATCAATTATTTATCGTCGTTTGATAGCGTAATCTGTGCTAATGTACGCGCATCGCTGGTTTGGCCAAGTGGTAAGGCGTCTGCCTTGTAAGCAGAAGATCTAGGGTTCGACCCCCTAAATCAGCAATTTTTTGCCCATCACGCACACGACGTTTCATTTATTTCATCTCACTGTATCACACACCCGATTGTCTAATTTCTTCGCTCGGATAGACCGCGCGGCGTCGTCGGCGCGACGCGACACCGACGCGCGTCGACCCGCGCGCCGTCGTCGTCGTCGCCCGAGGTCGTCGAGCATGCGCGCGTCGTCGAGCGTGCTTCGGCCGTCCTTGAGCGCGTCCGCGCGGTCGAGCGCGTCCGCGCGGCGCGCGCGCGCGTCGTCGTCGTCATCCACGGCGTCCGCGTCGTCGACGAGTCGCGGCGCGCGCGAGCGCACGCGCGCGCGATCGACGCCGGAAGAGACGGAATCGCGCGCGAAGATGCGCGAGATGTCGGAGGACGCGACGCTCGGGCTCACGCGCTTCGTCGCGGAGACCAAGCTGCCGACGGACAAGGGGTTCTACAGGGTCAGGGCGTATCGACACGCGAATCCGACGACGGGAGACGTCACCGAACCGGTGTGCGTGATATACGGCGACGTGGAGGGACGCGAGAACGTGCCGGTGCGCGTGCACGACGCGTGCTTCACGTCGGAGGTGTTAGGGTCGATGAAGTGCGACTGCAAGCAACAGCTGGAGATGGCGATGGATTACATTAAAGAAAACGGACCCGGGATCGTGTGTTACTTGCAGCAAGAGGGACGTGGGATCGGATTGGCGAATAAGATCGCGGCGTACGCGGTGCAAGAGGAGGGGGTGGACACCGTGGACGCCAACCGAAGGCTCGGGTTGCCGGACGACACGCGCGAGTACACGGCGGTGGAGAACATGTTGCGAGAGCTGGACGTGCGCAGCGTGCAACTGATGACAAACAATCCGAGAAAGATCAGAGAATTAGAGTGTGGGGGGATAAAAATAACCGGTCGCATCGCGTGCGTGGTCAAGGCGAATTTATTCAACGAAGGATACTTGGCGGCGAAGGAGCGTCGGATGTCGCACGTGCTCGATCAGAGTTGGGCGTATTGGGACGCCAAGGGGAACACGTACGATTCTTTAGACGAAATGGAAGGCGATTTCGGCGACGCCTCGACGGACGAAACATGCGAGCCGTTCGTCAACCTCAACCCGAAAAAGTTTGATTAGTAGCGAAATACGAATGAATTTTAATACAAATACAACGCGCGGCGAGCCCTCTTACCGTCCCCCTAGTAAATATTCTCAATCTTGGCGTCAGCAGAAGAGGCTTTTGGTCTACACCGCACGCGGAGCGAAATCGACGAAGCACGTGCGATACTCGCAGTTATCGAAGTCTTCGCGCATGCGCGCCGCGAAGTCGACGTCGTCGCCGTAGCTCACCACGGGAACGCCCTTGGACGTGTCCCCCCCAAAGACGCCGCCGGAATCGAAAATCTGTTCCGGCGCCGCGCGCACGCCGCCGGGATGACCGTACGAAAACATGCAACGCAGCAGCGCCGAGTGCGTGCTCACCACGATTCTCCGCTCCGGTCTGCGTTCGAGCCACTCGAAAAACGCTCGACACCGATTGGCGACGTAATACAAGTCGCACGACTCTCGATGCTTCGTCCACGCGTCCGGCGGCCCCGCGATTCGTTCGTACCGCTCCCACAACTCATCCCTCATCGGGCACGCCGAAAAATCCACCCGATCGCCGAACTCTCGCTCCAGCTCCTCCGTCGTCCGCCGTCGATCGCACCAATAGTTCGCCGTCTCCCTCAAGTCCTCGTTCGCCACGAACGGCACCGCGTCCCTCGCCGCGCGCGTCAGCGTCGGAAACGACAGCAGCGACGTCTGCACGCACCGCGTCATCGAGCTCGTCACCACCAGATCGCAATCCTCGCACACCCCTCGCGTCTCCGCCAGCGCGCGGCACTGCGCCTCGCCTCGCGGCGTCAATCGCGCGTCAAAGTTCAGGCTCGAGTTGTACGTCGTGTCGAACGTCAGCGCCGCCTTCAGGTTGTGAAACCCCTCGGCGTGTCGCACGAACGTCACGCGTTTCGTCGACGTCGACGTCGACGTCGCATCGTCCCGCCGCACGTCGAACGTGCGCGGCGCGGCGCGCATGCGTCGCCGTGTGCGCCCCATCATTGTCGATCGCGCGTCCGTCGTCGCGATCGACCCACGACGCGCCGTTCGCGCGTCGCGATCGACCCTCGACGCGCCTTTCGCGCGTCCGAGCGCGCGATCGAGCGCGCGATCGCTCCGAATGTCCGATTTTAGACTGTTTACCCACACGAAAACGGTCGCATCGCGCGACGCCCCGCGCGCGCGCGGGGTTTCCCGTCGCGCCGCCGCCGCGCGCGCGCGCCGCACACCGACGCGCTTCGCCGCGCGCACCGCACACGATGGCGCCCAGCAAGAAGGGAGGCAAGACCGCCGCCGCGCCCGTCGTCGCGCACGACGAGGACGATCTGATTCAGGTGCGTCGCGGAACGCGATCGCGACCGCGACGCGACGCGCGCGGACGGATGGATGGATGGCGGCGCGCGACCGATCGGACGACGGCGCGCGCGATGGGGCGCGCGGGACGATCGACGGCGCGGTGAAACGCGCGCAAAGGACGCGCGACGCGATCGGGACGCGCGGGAGACCGAAGGCGCGGCGGACGCGCGGGAGGGGCGACGATGGGGATTTCGGATAGGGCCGGGCGCGGCCCTTCGGGCGCGGGGCGAAGACGCGCGAGGGACGACGCGCGAGGGAGGCGCGAGCGCGACGCGAGGTGGGGCGACGCGCGATGGGACGCGAGAGGGGGGTGAGAGACGGGACGCGAGAGGCGGTGGAGACGGTCGACGGAGAGAGACGCGCGATGTGGGAGACTGACGAGGCGGACGACGACGACGCGCGCGCAGGTCACGCCGGCGATGAAGCAGCAAGCGGCGAAGTTTAAGGCGGCTGGGAACAACGCGTTCTCCGCCGGTCGATACTACGCCGCCACGGCTGAGTTCACCAAGGCGATTGAGTGCGATCCGTACGATCACATTTTCTACTCTAACCGCTCCGCGTGCTACGCCAACTTGGACCAACACTCCAAGGCGTGCGCGGATGCGCGCCGATGCATCGAGTTGCGCCCGGATTTCGCCAAGGGGTACTCTCGTCTCGGTTTCGCGCTCTTCAAGGCTGGTTTCTTGCACGACGCCATGAATGCGTACGAGCGCGGTTTGACCGTGGACCCGAAGAACAACAACTTGATTGAAGGTTTGGGTGAAGCCAAGTTGGCGCAAAAGGCTAAGATTGAAGCGGCCAAGTTGAGCGCGCAAATGGATAACGTCACGCTCGACGAGCACGTCATCGGTATCGATCTCGGTACGACGTACTCTTGCGTGTCCGTGTGGAGAAACGGTGAAGCGCACGTGCTGACGAACGCCGAAGGCGACCGTACCACCCCGTCTTGGGTTGCGTTCACCGAGCAAGGCCGCCTCGTCGGCGACGCCGCCAAGCGCCAAGCCGCCATCAACCCGAAGAACACGCTGTTCAACATCAAGCGTATCATCGGTCGTCAATACAGCGAGTGCGCTCACGAGCTCGAATTAATGCCGTTCGATGTCAAAGAAGGCGAAGGCGGCAAGCCGATCGTCTGCGTTGACGTGAACGGCGAAAAGAAGGACTTTGCCCCGGAGCAAATTTCCGCCATGGTTTTGCAAAAGATGAAGGCGACTGCCGAGGCGCAGCTCGGTGTCCCGATCACCAAGGCTGTCGTCACCGTGCCGGCGTATTTCAACGATGCCCAGCGTCGCCAAACCAAGGATGCCGGTGCCATCGCGGGTCTCGACGTCTTGCGTATCATCAACGAGCCGACCGCGGCGGCGCTCGCGTACGGCCTCGATCGCCGCGAAGGCGAAAACGGCGAAGTCATCAAGAACCAATGCATCTTGGTCTTCGATCTCGGTGGTGGTACCTTCGATGTGTCCTTGTTGAACTTGCAAGACGGCGTCTTCGAAGTGCTCTCCACCGCCGGTGACACGCACTTGGGTGGTGAAGATTTCGACACGTCCCTCGCGGCTTTCGCGCAAAAGGAGATTGAAAAGGAGCGCGGCGCCGACATCTTCACCGGCGATGAAAAGGCTCTTCGCAAGTTGCGCACGGCGTGCGAAAAGGCCAAGCGCGAGTTGTCCGTGGCCAACCACGCCAACATCGAATGCTTCATCGGTGAAATCGAAATCAACATGAAGATTACCCGTGAACAATTCGAGAAGGTTTGCGAACCGACGTTCCAACGCTGCCTCGACTCTGTCAAGCGCGTGCTCAGCGACGCCGGCAAAAAGAAGGAAGAAGTCGACGAAATCGTCCTCGTCGGTGGTTCCACCCGTGTCCCGCGCGTGCAAGGTATCCTCACCGAATACTTCGATGGCAAGACCCTCAACAAGTCTGTCCACCCCGATGAGGCGGTGGCGTACGGTGCGGCCGTGCAAGGTGCGATTCTCGCGGGCGTCCGCGACAAGCAGACTTCTCGCGTTCTCCTCATGGATGTCGTTCCGCTTTCCCTCGGTGTCGAGTGCGAAGGTCGCCAATTCGCCAAGGTTGTGCAACGCAACACTGCGATTCCGTGCAAAAAGAAGAGCGAGTTCACCACCGTCTATGATAACCAAGACGAGATTGATGTGCGCATTTTCGAAGGCGAACGCTCCAACACCGACGGCAACCACTTGCTCGGCGAGTTCCAAATTTCTGGCATCGAGCGCGCTTCCGCGGGCGAACCGAAGATTGATGTCACTTTCGAGGTCAACACCAACGGTTTGTTGACCGTCACCGCCAAGGATCGCGTCACCGGCGTCGAGGCCAACGTGTCCTTGCAACACGACCGCGGCCGTTTGACTGCGGAAGAGATCGAGCGCATGTGCGCCGAAGCCGAAGCCATGGCGGAAGAAGATGAGCGCCTCGCGCGCATGCGTGAGTACGAAGGCACCGACTAGGCGATAAAAAGTCAAGTTCTGCGTCCTTTTAGATAGCCGCGTCGGTCCCGAGTCGCTCTGCGCGCCTCGACGACGGTTCGCGCCACCCACGTAACCATTCTTTCTCACCGCAACATATGATCTAGTAGCTCATGTTTAAATGCAATAGTGACGATAACACAACAACTCTCGAGCGTCTCCTCTTCGGCGTGCCTTTCTGCGCTCGCTCGCTCGCCGCCGCCGCGTCCGCCGTTCCCGCGTCCCGAGCGAGCCGCGCGCCGCACACCGCCGCGCGCGCGCGCACCGCGATGGCCCAAAACGACGACGCCCCGAAGGGCATGTTTGCTCGTCTCGGTTTCGTACGTACAATTCGCGGCGCGGCGGCGCAAGACGCGACTAATCTCTCACGAATCCGTCAACCGCAGATTCGTGTTGAAACCAAAGATCGGCTCGCGACGACGCGCACTGACCGCGAATCGCTCGTTTTCGCGCGGCGCAGGGCGGAGGGAAAAAAGTGACCAAGGCCAAGCTCGGGCTGGAGTCGGCGTTTTACTTTGATGAGAAGACGCAGTCGTGGGTGGACGGGAGCGCGCCGGCGAGCGGGACGGCGAGCGGCGCCGCGGAGATCGGCGCGCCGCCGGTGATGCAGCCGCCGAACGCGACGATGGCGGCCGCATCTCTAGACGGCGACGCGCCGAGCGCGAGCGCGTCGAGGGAAGGGCCGCCGACGGGGGGAGGCGCGGGACCAACTCACGCGGGGACGCGCGCGCGATACGTTGACGTCTTCGCGAGGGAAGGGATGACTTCGGCGCAGGTCGCGGCGCCGATGGCGAACGTGAGCGCGTTCGTGCCGAGCGTGGCGCCGATTGGTGGGACAGGAGCGCCCATACCGCACGGGGGGATGCAATTTTTCGTGCCGGCGCCTCGGGCGGCGGATGAAGGCGGCGACGATGAGAGCGAGAGTTTACGCGAGCCTCTGGCGTTGATGCAGCCGACGGTGAGCGATGCGAGCGCGGTAGAGGAAGACAGAGCACCAGTATTGCATGATGTCGACGTCGGCGGGACGTCGGTGAGCGATGCGCCCGCGCCGGTGGTCGACGCGGGAGACCGCGAGGCTGAAGGCGCGGATTTCGGCGGCGGCGCGAGCGACTGGGCCGAAGCCGCGGATGGGTCTCCGCGCTGGGCCGAAGCCGACGTACCGCCAGTTGAGAGTGATCAACAACACCCGCAATGGGAAACGCAGACGCAGGAGTGGTTGCAGCACGAAGACGCGTCGATGGGCGCGGCCGAGGTGGCGCAGTGGGACACGAACGCGCCTTCGACGACTGAGTGGACTGAAACAGAAATCGTCGCTTCGGAGACTTACGAAGCGCAGCAAGGTGACGAACGCGGCAATTGGGAAGGTTACGAAGGCCACGACGATTACGATTACGACCCTCGATGGAAGTACGATGAAAACACCGGCGAGTGGTACTGGGACGGTGGCGACGACGAAAACTGGGTCGAACGCGCGACGCACGACGCTGCGATAGCAGAACTCCAAGCGGCGATCGACGCGAGGGCGTCGGAATTAGAAGACATCAAATTGAATCGAGACGCTCTTACCGAAGAGCTGGCGCACGCGCACGCGACGACGAACGAACTATCCACAAAGGTACAAGATTTGGAGGCCAAGCTCGCCGAGCGGTCGACGTCGCTCGATTCCGCCGTCGATGCCTCGGAAGAGAGTTTAAGCGCGGCGTTCGAGCGAGGGTTCGAGCGAGGTAAAGAAGAGGGCTATACAGAAGGTTACGCCGCCGGTAGTGCGGAAGCGCAGGAAGAGCTCGCTGATCTCTTGGTGTGCCTCGGCCAGGAAGGACGCCGCGTGGAGAAGCTTCGCGAGATGCTCGCGGAAACCGGCGCCGACATTGACGCCATCATCGCCGAGTTCGAGGCGGACGAAGAGGAACAAATCGCGAATCTCATCGATGGCCAAATACAACACGATGAATTCTCCGCGCCAGAAGACGTCTCCATCGACGCCATCGCCGAGCAAGATCTCTCCAACCTTCCCGAAATTTCCCAATCCATGAAAGCCATGGCGGCGGAAATCGACACCCCCGAGCGTCTTCGCGACTTCGGCGCCGCCTCCAACTTAAACCCCTCCGCGGAGGAGTTCATTCTTCCCACGCCTCCCAAGGCTAAAGGTCAAGAGCGCAATCTCGCCAACGCGTTCGAGATGGCGTAGCCGACTCGGTTGTCGAAAAGATATTTTATCTCGCCAGTCACCCCAGAAACCGTCGCGCGCGGTCGCCGTCGTCTCCCATGTCCGCCGCCGCGCCCGACGACCCGCGCGCGCATCGCGCGCTCGGCGCTTGGCACGACGTCTCGCGCGATAGCGTCAAAAAGGTGCGCCGTAAAACTTCCAAACTCGATACTGTTACGCGCCCGTCCCGATGCGACGAATCGCGATCGACGACTGACGCTCCCGTCGCGTTCGCGCGCCAGGACGCCCTCGGCGCGCTCTCGATCGATATACGCGCGAACATCACCCTCGCGCGGCGCGTGCTGCCGCGCGACGTGGGCGAGGCGTCGGCGACGGTGGTGAAGACGCTCGCGGAGACGTGCGCGCGGGACGCGGAGCGCGCGACGACGGTGCTGGTCGTCGATCATCGACGCCAAGGCGATAAAGTCGACGACGCGAGCGCTTCATGTGCGTTGGTGGATGGTTTACCGAGCGGTGTGGCGGTGCGGCGCCTGGAGGGCGGGCTGCGAGAGGACGCGCGGTCGACGACGGCGGACGCAGTCGTCGTCGTGACGACGGTCGAGACGGCGAGCGAAGAACGTCTCGAGGAAACGTTGGAGCGCGCGTGCGCGCGCGTTGGCGTGACGAGCGTTTTCGTGGTCGTCGATGGGTGCGAGGTGTCGAAATCGTTAATGGATGCGATGTCGCGAGTGGGGATGGCGTCGACTGCGGTTGAATCGTTGGAGTCGACGGCGCTGTTCGAACGCGTCGCCGACGGATCCACCGCCACCGCGGAGGAGTTTTCGACGTTAGCGTGGGCGGAAGCATCGATGAGTGAGCGTCGATGGGTTCAAAACTTCGCGCGATTTGCGCAAGATATCGTCAAATCGAGATTTGAGGCTGTGCTCGAAACGTACCAACCACTGCGAGACATCGTGACGTTCTGGAACGTCGTGATGGGCGAATCTTCAGAGTTTGAGCGATCGGGTGCGAGCGTCGCGGCGAATCACATGCTTGGGAAAATAATTTGCGGCGCGTGCGTTGGTGTGCCGAACGTTGGGATATTAGGCGCCGCCGCGCTCGCCGCGCATCACAGGGAAGTCAATCCCGAGCTCGAGGTGTCGAAACTGAAGAAATCGTTGATTTACGCAGATGCGTCCAAATCGTTCGCCGCGGGTACGGTTTTGTCGATTGGAGGTCCGTTAACGGCACCTCTCACGATGTTGCCGCAGTTGGTGATGTACTTTACGATTCGCATGCGATTATGCCTGGCGATAGCCATCATGGGACGAGAAGACGATGACATCGCCGTGTTACGTCCATCCCTCATCGCCGCGGCGCTCCTGTGCTTCTTCGGATCAAACGCCGTGGATGTCATATCTTTGCGACCGACGGTCGAGCAGTTTGAATTGGAAGATTTGATGAACGATTTGGAAACGGCTGATGCGTTTCGCGGCGCTGAAGCAGAGGATCTCTTGGACGACGACAAGCCGGTCAAAAGTCTGGGCGAGATCCTTAATGAAAAGTTGACACGATTGGGGGATGACGCCAAAGAGCGAACGAACGAGGCCATTCGCACCGTTCTCGAATCTGGTTCTCGCGCCGAACGAAGCGCTCAAAGGGATGCCGCGGTCGCGTCGGAGAGGATTCGGGTCTTCGTAAAGGCGCAAGGAGGAAGCCCTGGGGAGGCGAATCGAGCCGCCGAAGAAGCCTTCGCCAAAGCGCTGCCTGTGTCGCTCTACGAGCGCATGTCGGAGTGCGTCTTCACGGCGGACAATTTACCGATTCTTGTCGCTGAGTTAGTCCCTGCGGTGTCGTCGTATCTCACCATTCGCGCCGCGACGACGGCGATGACGTGCATGTTGCCGGAATCTGTCGCCGCCGCCGAGCAAATCGCTCGCGAAGCAGCATCGGAGGATCAAGAAACCATCGAACAAGCGCCGGAGACTTGGGATGAGTCCGCGAAGAAGACATTGGTAGCGGCGGGAGAGTCGACAAAACGAGCAGCGGTAGCCGTAGGCGAGGCGACGCAAAACGCATTCTCAGAAATCAATAGAAGTCTTTCGCGAATGTTTTCGCGCTCGTCGAAAGAGGGTTAGCGCTTAGAAAGTTGTACATATACGTAGAGGAATATTCATTGAAACGTCGCTCGCACCTAACGTCGACGAACTTCGATTTCTTTCGTGTATTTTTCCGTAAGCATCGAGATGGCCCCGGCGCTGCCGACGATGTTCGCCATACACTCGTCCCCACATTCGTCGCGCTCGACCGGGTCGATACCCGCTGTCGTCCACATCGCATCGACGTCTGCTCGATACGCGACGACACATTCGTCATCTTCGCCGAGAAACGGTTCGTATTCGTCTACAGCGGATTCAAGCAACGCAACAGCGGCGATCGCGTCGCCATCGGCTGAGATTTCATCAGTCGCGACGCGAACACTTTTCAAAACTTCTCGTCGAATAGCTCGTAAATCATCAGCCCAATCTTGACGTGTTTCGAACAAATGTACGAGAGCAATGAGTTCTGGAAGTGTCTCCGCCGTATTCTCTGGATCCTTGTTGTTCTTTGCTACGTCATTTTTGCGCAACGCATACGCTTCCTCGAGCATCATTCGCGCTTGGTCTTTCGAACCAGATTGTGCGAGTTGTAAGGCTGAGTTGCGCAACGCGTATAAACGCTCCGTGATGGGCTGACTCTCTCGCATTTCCTTAAGGCGCTTCTTCCGAACTTCGTCTTCGTCGGGCCACTCTTCTTCGAACGCGCGCTCTTCGCCCGCGAGTCTTCGGCGCTGTTCTTCGACGGCGCCGTTGAGAAACATACGAATGGCGTCGTCCTCTGGAAGCACGGTGTCCGCCATAGCCGCTGCTGACGTCAATGCGTCGCCGGTAAAACCGTCCAAATACATCGCTCGCCAAGATCCTTGCTTGCTCGCGGAGCGGCCGACGAGCGTGGCTGCGAGCTGTCTCGCACGTTCGCCGACGCGGATATCGTCAGCGTACGCACGTTCAGCGCGCTTGATGAAGTGCGACAGCGTCAAAATGGACGCCATGAGCGCACCAGAAAGCCCCGTCTTCGGATGCTCTGCCGGGAATACGACGGAGGGATGCAAGCCGTGCAGTTGTCCGAGCTCATAAAACTCGACCGCGGCGAGAATGTCCGACGCGGCATCGCAACCACCGCTCGGACCTTCGATCTCTTCTATGATTTCACCCGCCACCGCGTCCACCGCGGACTCCATTCGATGCACGATGTTCTCTTCGTCTTCCGCCGGTAGACATCGGCGCTTGAAGCGAATCGTCGCCTTGCTCTTCTCCGTGCCGCCGCGTTTACTCTCACGGAGCTTCACTTCGAGTGCGGCGCCGCAGCGCACGATGGCCGTCCGCATTTCGCTATCCATGCGCGCTTGCATGACACGCGTCCAATGTTCGAACTCGAGATCGTCCATGCCCGGAAGTCGACTCAAAGGCCCGTTCCCCATCATGTCTTGCAGGCGCGCGTCCGAGCCGTACGCCGTCATGGCTTTCGCGGCGACGGTGGAACACAGCGGAAGTGACGCCACGCGCGCTTCGTCGGCGCTTCGGAAAGACGCGCTTTCTGTCGCACCTTCGCTGATACCGACGCGCGCGGTCACGATGACTTCCACGGGCGCCGTGGCGTTGTCGCGCTTCATCACCACCTCTGTGTCCGCGCTCACCGTCATTTCGACTTCGCCGCGCTCGTCGCAGATGACTTGGCGCCGGGCGAGCTCTTCTGCTTCCGCTTTTTCTCTCGCGAGTCGCTCTTTCTCGCGCTCCGCGCGCTCCGCCGCGAGCTGCGCCGCCTTTGCCTCGGCCTCGGCTTTCAACCTCGCCTCCAACCGTTCCTTTTCCTCGGCGTTTCGTCGGCGCAATTCCGCGCGCATTTCTTCTCGACGTTTTTCCTCCTCCTCCGCCGCTCTCGCCTCGGCTTCCGCTCGCAAACGCATTCTCTCTTCCTCTCGAGCCTTCTCCGCGGCTTCTTCCTCGTCTCTCGCGCGTCGACGCTCCTTCTCCGCCTCGGCTTCCCTCGCGCGACGCTCCGCTCGCAGTTCCGCCTCTCGCGCCCGCTCCTCCTCTGACATCTCCTTCCCCACCACCGCCCCTTCCCGCGCCCGCCCTCGCTTCTCCAGCTCAATCCTAATCGCCCGCGCGCTCCACAGCGCTCCCAGCGCCACCGCCGTCCCCACCGCCGAGTGCGCGTCCAACCGTTCGCTCGCCGCCGCGCCGCTACTCGCCGCCGCGCTCGCGTACCCCATCACTCCCCCCTCCGCGCGCGCCCTCGCGCGCGCCTCGCACGCGCCCCACGTGAAATCCGGTCTCAACCGCTCCAGGCTCGCGCGCGCGTCGTCGACGTAATCGCGCAGCTCGTAATCCACCTCGACTTCGTATTCCTCGAACTCGTCGGTTTCGTCGTCGCCGTCGCCGTCGCCGTCCGTCGTCGTCGCGCGCGTCGCGCCGTCGCGCGCGCCGCCGTCGTCGCGCGTCGCGCCGTCGTCGTCGTCGTCAACCGCCGCGCGCGTCCATCGCGTCGTCGCGCGCCCGCGCGCGCGCGACGCCGCGCTCGACCGCGACGCGACGACGCGCGGCCTCGTCCGCGCGCGTCGACGCGTCGCACTTGACCGCGTCGCGCTCGACCGCGCCGCGACGGCGCGCGCCATCGTCTGCCGTCGTCCGTCCCGC
>VMHT01087177.1_pt1 | contig 36556 bp, 36 predicted proteins | sample 4693611 | NCBI WGS metagenome assembly VMHT01 (sample SAMN12280063, study PRJNA550983) | marine metagenome | isolation source: seawater sampled from same location over 5 years 0.02-0.2 micron viral filtrate | place: USA: collected off the coast of southern California halfway between the port... ...
GGATCATCCAGCTCGATAATCGTTTCGATGCCCGCGGCCATATCTTCGATACGCGCGTCATCCAGAATCAACCGGTCTATCAGCGCGGCATCAAGATTGTTCTCTTTCGCCCGGCCAACTTCCTTCTCATTTACTTCTTTAATTTTGTCTTTGTTAGAGCGAATCGCCTGCGCCATGTCCTGCAGTACAGCATTTTTGGATGCGGTATCTAATACTGCCAGTTTCTGGGCGGCTTTTTTCGCGTCTTGCGCTAGCTGTGTAATTAAACTCATTCGTTCTCCAAATTTGCTAAATGCTGATTCGAAATAATAGGACCGGTTTTTTCTTCAAACTCGGTCGCGAACTCTTCGTTTTCCTGTTTAGCGATAAAGTTTAGTAGACAGCTGCTGTAGTTAGATCTGGCTTTGACCAGTTTTGTGCCATCTACTTTACGAACCAAAATAGTATCACCTACCGAGAACTCACCTTTCACATCAATAATTTCGCTACTAGTAAGCTCATCGGTATTGTCCTCAAGGGACGCATCGAAGCGACTTTCTACAATCACCTCGCCCTGGGCATTAGAGGTATGTCTCATCCAGTGCACATTTTCTTTCATAGGTACTTCGTGTGCCTGGAAGTGGGTGCCCGGGTTCTTTCCATCCAACAGCATATTGAACGACAGTTCGGTAAAGCCATTGATGATAAAAGTATCGATGCCATGGGACACTGCTTTTTCGGCGGCCTCAATCTTAGTCCGCATGCCGCCGGTACCCACACCGTCTTTTGCAGCACCACCGGCCATGGCATAGATGCTTTCGTCAATATTCTCGACCCACGACAATAATTTTGCGTCATCATTTTCGTGAGGATTTTTGTCATACAACCCATCAATATCAGAACAGATGATAAGCGCGTCTGCATCCGCCGCGGTAGCGACCATCGCCGATAAATTATCGTTATCGCCGACTTTTAGTTTGTCAGTAGTCACCGTATCGTTTTCATTCACGATGGGTAGAATGTTGTTATCCAGCAAACTAAACAAAGTGTCGCGGATACTGACATAGCGTTCACGATCGCGAAGGTCCGCATGGGTCAGCAAAATCTGCGCTGAATGAAAGTCGAACAACTTATCCCAGGTAGAAATCATTTCGGTCTGACCAGCCGCCGCCATCGCTTTTTTAATCGCTATGTCAGGCGTATCCTGTTCAGCAAACTGATGGGAACCCGCAGCCACTGAACCTGAAGAAACCAGTACCACCTGGATACCCTCTGCCCGGCACTTAACGATGAACTGCGCAATGCTCAGTAGATAATGACTACTGCATCCTTGTCTGTTCGGTGCGATCAGGGCACTTCCTACCTTAATTACAATACGTTTCCAATTTGCACGATTCATAGTATTAATCACCTTAAAACTGTTGTTCCGCAAGTTCCTGACTGGTTTGTAAGCTACTGATGCCGAAACATCCTGGCTGGAGCCTGAACTGGCCGCCACTTAATGTGCCCGCCACAGCTCCTGCAAACCCCGGAGTCAATTGATAAATAGTCATGGCTGATCTGTACTCATCATTCCTGCAATAGGTCATCAACCCGCACAGATACACCGCAATTTTTGATAACCAGATGTATCCAGCACTTCGCGTCAGGTGGTTTTTATACTTCCCCAACTGCGCAAATGGATTAATTTTGAGACCTGCAGAAATTGTCTGTACGCCAGCCAATAGAAATAAATGGGGCGCCCACCAATCAGCCGATAAACCGGCTTTTGAGTTCGCGAAACCCGGCGAATATTCCCGAGCATTCCGGAACAGCCACTGAGCTTCAAAATAATGTGATGAGACGCTAACAAAGACGATAGAGGCCGTTGTGTTCAACGCTGTCGATGTTGTCTTTAGAAGAAGGCGGTCACTGCTATTACAGTTACCGGGTAGAGGATTCACCTTAGGCTGCCCCACTTCCATAACTTACTGCAGATTGATTGCAATTTTTCATAAATGAAAAATGGTGCATAGTGGCACTCGATAACATCAGCGGCAGTGATAAGTGGTTTAGCATAATGTAGGAATTGTCTCCTCTATCGCTTAAAAGACGGGCAGAAAATTGCGGCTGCCGGTTAATTTGAGTTCTAACTATATCAGTGAAATTACAGCCATTGCAAATAGGATATGTCTTTATCTCTAATGAAAAAAAAGATAACTTCGCACGAGAATTTTACAATTATAAAACACTGCATGAACATCAAAAATGCGCTCAAAACCTTAATTAACAGGACTTGCAGTCATTTGCGGCCAGCACAAATAAATGTAAATTTTTTGTGTACTGGTGCATGAGACTTTCAGTTAACTGCAATAATATTCATTTCAATTGAATGGTATATTTATAGTGTTACAACCGTATTATAGTATTTAATAGTTTCTCTGTAGCGGATACTGAAGCATCGCTCATGCCCTGTTTTTGAATAATCTGACGCATTTCTGTCAGAGTTTCAGTGCGAGGCCTGCTGTCTTCCACTAGCTTTACCAATTGCGGATGCAGATAGTACTGACGACAGACTGCCGGGGTATTTCCCAACATAGAAGCCACATGGGAGGTCAGCGTTGCCGGCCACGAACGGCGCTTATTTTCCAGAATCTTTTCCTCTACATCGGGTAATGAGAACAGCCCGAAGCGACTGGCACCCCAGGTTCTGAAATCCTTACAGGAAAACTCATCGCCCATATGAGTATGGATAAAGTTATTGACATCGTCGGAGTCGATATCCTGCCAGTGACCTGGCGGATCTTCGTAGCGAAACAAGGCGTAGCCCCGCGCTTCGGCGCTTTGAGCTACCAGTTTCGACAGTTCGGGGTTTTCAATTTCTACCTCACGGGCTTTGTTGTGTTTTCCGACAAAAGAAAGGCGCGCCTGCCCGTCTTCGGTATCCACATGTTTACGCCGTAATGTAGTCAGCCCGTAGGTGTTATTCTGGCTGGTATACTGGCGATTGCCGGCACGCAAGCCGGTATGGTCCAATAGCAGACATACCAGGGCCAGGGTTTTTTCCTCCCGCCATTTCGTTCTGTCCACCTGCTCCCAGCAATAGCGACGAAAATCAGGCAGGGCTTCACCAAAATGCGATAAGCGCGAAAATTTTGCTGCCTGCTGCCGTTTATGCCAAAGCTCATGGTAAATATACTGCTTACGGCCCTTAGTATCATAGCCAGTCGCCTGGAGATCGGCGGTAGCGTCTTTGGCGATGCGTACATCCTGCCACACCGGTGGAATCCCTAGTTTCTGCAGACGTTTGATCACTCTTTGTGACGTCACTTTGTGGCCTGTAGGGTAAAAATAAGTAAACCCTTTACCCCGTTTTACCCGTCGTATCTCTAACTGTGCGGTACTCATAAAAACATATCATTCATAAAACATTACTATCCGGTGTGGTGCCACTTAATTACAATATCGGCGATGCGCTGACCAAATGCATAAGCCTGGACCGCGGGATTTTCAGCTTCAGTTGCTGGTAAGCCGCGCTCATTGTCGGCCATCTCCTCCCCCACCCAAATCATGTCATTACGGGTACAAAATAAAGATAGCTCAAGCAATTGATGCATGTTGCCGGAGTTTAGTCTGGTATGACTAAAAGCTGTGGCGAGCTGCTTCTTCATAAAACCCGAAAATAGCTGACCCGTCTGGTCATAATTAGTGTTATTCAAAAGACTGAAATCGGAGTTTTGGGTACAGCAGACGCTGAATATCACTCCTTCAAAGGGCTTAAGAGAAGCTTGATTTCGTTGAAGATAAGGTAGGCTGACCACCGTACTATCAAGATGTTTATCATGGATAGCCTGTCGCAATGCTCTAACCGTAGGGTCAGGCCTGGTGTCGATATTTTCGCAGATTATTGCCAGGGAGGGTTGCATAAACAGCTCCAGGTCAGCTGGTATCGGCACAGTAACAGGACTACCTACTCAAATGCCGGATACCTTTCCGTATCGTACTTGCTTATATACCTGTTGATCTAGCAAAGAATCTGCCAGCTAACCCGGGTTCACGACCAGTCCCCATTTTCAAAGGGTTGAGTACAGCAAACTGACGTTGTGCCGGTCAGACCTCAAGGCAAATACAAAGGAATATTTTCCAGGTAACCTACAATAAACACGTAAAATCTACGCAAATTACCTGCCATTTTAACCGGGGATTTCAGTAGCAGATGCTAACTTCTTTAAATAAATTATATTTTTCATGCACTTGTGTAAACGGGTATAAGTTTTGAATCAGGTAGCAGAATCGAACTGGGACAAAACCTGACCGGCGGATGATAATCGATACTTTATCTTCGCTTAGGTTTGCAACAACAGTGGTGAGGATATGCAGGAAAAATCGAAGATTGATGAAATGCGTGATGCCATTATGGCTTCTCAGCAGACACAAATTGCGGCCGTGTTTGAATCCGAACAGGACGCACATGAGTCAGTAACGGTATTAACCAGCAAAGGCAATGTGGACGCCAAACAAATTATTTTAATAGATCCTCAGGATAATGATTTTAGCCGGAAGATTGAGGACGACAGCGAAAAGCTGGGAAAGCATATGTGGTACTCCCATCTCTGGCTTGGTGTGGGCGGTTTGTTGCTGGGCCTGGGCGTCGCCTGGTTACTGGTAAGTTTTGGCCCTGCCCTTACTCAGAATAATCCGTTGTTTACTTATATTGCGATGATAAGTCCTGGCATTTTTATCGGGCTATTTATTGCGGGGTTAATCAGCCTTCGCCCGGATCGAAGTGAAGTTATTGACACTGTTCGTCATGCTATCCGGCGCAAACATTTTGCGGTTATCGTAAATCTGAAACAAAGCCAGTCTGCCGCCCGCGTAAGCGAACTTCTGGGGCAGCGCAGTCATAAAGTGGTCGAAGCTATAGCCTGAGCAGGTTAAAGCCCGGTTCACCCAGATAAAAAAAAGGCCAGCGATGCTGGCCTTTTCCTGTTGCTACCATTCGATCTCTTTTTTGTCGCGGAAGAATTTACCTGAAGGACCATCCTCTTCCTGTAAGCCCAGCCAAACCGCTGTCTCGGCGGCCTCTTCGGGCGACTTAGGCGCATCCCGTCCACCCATACGAGTATGCACCCACCCCGGACACATACTGTTTATCTGCACATTTTTATCTTCATCAATACTATTTGCTAAATTCAACGTCAACGCGTTAAGAGCGGCTTTACTCACCGCATAGGCCAGCGGGCCTTCCATTCCTTCATGAAAAGAACCCCACCCAGAAGACACGTTAATAATGCGGCCGTAATTACGTTCCAGCATGCCGGGCAATATCTGTTGTATCAGCGTAAATGCACCATTTACATGAACCTGCATTGAGCGTTTAATTTTGCTGACATCAAGATCCTGCCAGTCAGCATCATCCATGACCCCAGCGTTATTGACCAGCACATCGATACGGCCATACACAGCGGCGGCTCTTACAATAGTATCTGCAACCTGCTGATCATTTGATAGATCCATTTCGATAACCTGGACATCTGCACCAACTATATCTTCAATCGCCTGCTCGCCGTCTTCTTCATTGCGACACCCCAGCAACACTTTGCATCCTTCTTTTGCAAAGCCACGAACGATTTCCAGTCCGATACCGCGGTTTCCTCCAGTTACAAATACAATGGGGGTCATAATATCTCCTGTTTTAGATTAATGAGTCGACACCTGTGTGGGAGACAGCCGTGTCTGACAGAGTTTGCACACATACATGCACAATGGAAAAAGCACGCCCCAGATGACAGCCAGCACTATCAGCGTGAAAACCACCGAATTGGGAAAATCCACTGCGCCAAATCGGGCCCCGGCCCAATAGCTAAGGGGTCCAAAAATTACGCCTAATAGCGCAGACAATCCGGGTCTGCCCTGTAAATAATTCAAACTATGACCAAGGGTTAGCGAAAAACCAGCCCAAAGTCCTACCAGCCACAAAGGAATAGGCACTGCGTAAACCGGCCCTGAAAAAGCAAAAATACCGGTAAGTGTTAAAATACTGTCTACGGCGGTTCCTACCACCACGATTATCAACATACAGGCTGCGTCAAGCTGGGGCTGCCTGCACACCAGAAAAAAGCCCACCAGTAAACCCGCTATTGCCCACCAAAATTGATACTGGGTAAAAATAGCCAACACCCAGATACATTGAAACCAGATAAAATTGATAAGTTTATTTAAGGTGCTGCGAGTCATTGGCAAATTTTCTGCATAAGAGTTTGTCTATATTGATGGATTAGATTTAACGTACCTAATAAATATGGTGAACAAATAAGCCTGCTGTGGCGTTTTAGTAAAGATTGTTACGCAAATACCTTAAGTCGGTTCAGAAAATTGACCGAACTCAAAAAAATTAAAAGGAGGGTAAAATCCCGTGAAAATGGTTAAGTACTACCTGTTAGGGATGTGTGTGGCATTCGCACTGGTTTTCCTAGTTCCCGTTGTGGTGTTACAGGTTTTATTACTGTGGATAGCCTTTTCTCTAGGGGCTGTGAGTTTTGCCTATATCTGTAATTTTCCTTCCTTATTCCGTAAACGCGAAGATGGGTCCATTCCCTTTTATGTGCGTTGGCTGTTTGTACCCTTTTTACTGGGAACCGGTGCTTATAATCACTTTGCCCGTAAATACGATAAAGTCCCTGCCATCCAGAAAATTGATGATGACCTGTTTTTGGCCTGCCGCCTGGGAAGCAAAGATATTGAGCCAATGAAGCGCGATGGCGTCACCGCTATTTTAGATGTTACCGCTGAATTTGATGGTCTGGACTGGACTGCCTACAAACTGGATTTAGCCTATTTAAATATACCGGTGCTGGATCATACCAGCCCCACTGAAGATCAATTGCATACCGCGATTAACTGGATAGACCAGCAAATTCGGGACGGTCGTAAGGTGGTGGTTCACTGTGCCCTGGGGCGCGGTCGTTCAGTACTGACCATGGCCGCCTATTTACTGGCCCGGGACGATACCTTATCGGTCATCGATGCTCTTAATAAAATTCAGTCAATTCGTTCCACTGCCCGCCTGAATAAACGCCAGTTAAAATCTCTGCGTAAAATCAAACAAGGTGGCCGATTAAAATTGCGTAAAACCCTATCATTAATTGCAAACCCGGTGGCCGGCGGTGGTAAATGGCCTCAGGAAAAAGACGAAATTCTGGCACAGTTAAACCCGTATTTTCAGGTCACTGTGCTCGAAACCACCAAAGACATCAGTGGCACTGAACTGGCGGAACAGGCTATTAGTCAGGGCAGTAATATTGTGGTTGCCTGTGGCGGAGATGGCACTATCACCGAGGTGGCCCACGCATGTGTAAAGTCTGACGTAATACTGGGGATAATACCTCTGGGTACGGCTAACGCTCTAAGCCATGCGGTTCACGGGTATTATTCAAAATTAGTGCCCATTAATCATGCCTGTGAGGTTATTGTGGAGGGTCATACAATGACCATGGATACCGCCCGGTGTAATGACAAGCTTATGTTGATGGTCGCAGCAATGGGTTTTGAACAACAGATGATTTCCTCTGCTGATCGGTCCCAGAAAAACGAAGGAGGCCAGTTTGCCTACCTGCGAGGTCTGTGGCAGGCCATTAGCAAAAACGACATTATTTCGCTTACCGTAACCTTTGATGATGACGCCCCCCAGACTATCGAGACGCCGTCATTTGTAATTGCTAATGCGGCGCCGGTCACTACGGCACTCGCTCAGGGTGGAGACGAGCCTGATATGACGGATGGCAAACTCGATGTTACCTGGTTAGAGCCCAATAATGATGTGGATCAGCACTTGTTCTCATTAGCCGAATTGGTATTTTCTGATGCCAAGAGTAAAAAACAATCCTCGAGGATCCGTCATCAGCAGGTCAGCTCCATTCACATTAAACAACCTGAAAACAGTGATTACGCATTAGATGGCGAAATATACAACAGCGCGGATATACTGATTAAGGTTGAACCGGCGAGTCTGAAAGTATTTTCCTATGCGCCCGTGATAAAAGAAAAAGCAGAAAGCTGATCAATGCGATAAAAGCAGAGGTACACAGAACAGGCTTTTAAATTAATCAGGTGTCGTAACATGCCCAAAGAAATTAATTTTGATGAATTTGACCAGTGGATTTCAACCCTTAACCCCGAGCAGGAAGAATATCTGCAGGCAACCCGGGAAATTGCCCGGGATGTCATAGATGTCTACAACCAGAACAAAGATTACCAACACTATGATGTGCTACGTCGTTTAAGCCTGCCTGAACGTATTATTCACTTTTCAGTTACCTGGCTCAACGATAATGACGAGGTTGAAATCAACCAGGGCTGGCGAGTTCAACATAGTGGCCTGATTGGGCCCTACAAGGGCGGTTTACGGTTTCACCCCACCGTTAATGAGTCAATTCTGAAATTTCTGGCTTTTGAGCAAAGCTTTAAAAATGCCCTCACGGGCATGCCTATTGGAGGTGCCAAAGGGGGCGCTGATTTTGATCCCCGTAACCGTTCTGAGGCAGAAGTTATGCGCTTTTGCCAGGCCTTTATGACGGAGCTGCAACATCATATTGGACCTAACACTGACGTACCGGCTGGGGATATTAATGTCGGCGCCCGGGAGATTGGTTTCCTGTATGGTCAGTATCGACGGATTCACAATCGCTTTAGCGGCACCCTTACCGGTAAAGGTCTGAGCTTTGGCGGTAGCCACGTGCGTACCGAAGCCACCGGTTTTGGGCTGGTTTATATGCTAAGGGCAGTCCTTGAGCATCATAATCAAAAAATAAATGGCCTCACCATGGGGGTTTCCGGCGCGGGGAATGTTGCCATGCATGCGGCGCTCAGGGCTATCCAGCTGGGAGCAAAAGTTATCAGCCTGTCCAACAGTCGCGGTTGTCTGGAATACAGTGAAGGCTTTAGTGAAGACGATATCAACTGGGCGATCAACCATAAACCTGATAATAAAAATGTGCTTACCGCGTTACAGGAAAAGATTGGCGGTAACTGGCACGCCGATAGCACACCGTGGCATCTAAAAATGGATATTGCCCTGCCCTGCGCTACTCAAAATGAACTGAAAGAAGCTGACGCTCGCGCTTTGAGTAACAACGGGGTTAAATATGTATTGGAAGGCGCAAACATGCCCTGTTCAGACGCGGCCCGGCAGCATTTTGAAGATGAAGATATCTTGTTTGTTCCGGGCAAAGCAGCTAACGCCGGTGGGGTGGCAATCTCAGGACTGGAAATGTCACAAAATGCTGGCTTTCAGCGCGACTCTTACCACGAAATCGATGAGGCCCTGCAGGCTATTATGCAATCCATACATGACAAAATGACCGAAAACGGTACCCGTGACGGCAAGGTCAATTATGCCCGTGGAGCTAACATTGCCGGTTTCAGACGCCTGGCAGATGCCATGGTCGCTCAGGGCGTTTAATACCAAAATTGCACAATCGGCTGTAAATACTACTTTACTGATATATTAAAGTTCCCGTCTTGGGATCTTTATGAAAAACAACTTTCTGTTAAATATAGACTTTATTGGCCACGGTTTAAGTGGAATGAATATCGCATTGCCCTGTTAAAGATTAAACAGGAGTAGCGAATGAAGATTTTTGAAGCACTTAAAGAAGATCACGAAAAACAACGATCGCTATTAAAGATTCTGGCTGAAACCAGTGGCGATACCCCTGCCCGTGAAGATTACTTTTCCCAGCTCAAAAGCCAGTTGGAAAGCCATGCCGTAGCTGAAGAGAGGCATTTTTATGCACCTCTTATGGAGTCTGATAAAGCCATTGAGCTATCGCGCCACGGTATTGCCGAACACCATGAAATTGATGAATTAATAGAGAAACTGGAAGACACCGATATGAGTTCTCCAGGGTGGCTGACTCATCTGAAAAGTTTGCAGGAAAAAGTTGAGCATCATCTTGCCGATGAAGAGCAGGAATTTTTCGCGGTAGCTGAAGATGTCCTGAGTGAAGGCGACCTTAAAAAGCTGGCTACCGATTATCGGGAAGAAATGCGAAAGGAACTCGAAAAGCACTAATATAAGGTATTTTTTGAGGAATTTACCATGGTTTACTGGGCCATTTTATTTGTAACCCTGATGGTTATTATTGTGTTTTTAAGTTTTGGTGGACTGACAGGAACCATATCCGCTATTGCACAGTTATTAATTAATGTTTTTACTGTATTGTTGGTGTTTTCACTCATTGCAGCAATATTAAAAGGCAATAAGCGACGGTAAATGAAATTAAAATCATATTCGCAAGTATTAGACACCCGGCTCGGTACGTGGTGGGAAGGCATAAGTACCAGTTACTGGTTTGTTCCGGTTTGCATGATGCTTATGTCGTTTTGCTTCTACTGGGCCTGTATTACCAGTGTTTCCCACGAAAATGTTGAGTATTTTGTCAATAACCACCTTCCCGATGTATCCCGCGATGGGGCCCATCAGATTCTTACGACCATTGCCTCAGCCATTATAACCGCCACCAGTATTGCTTTTTCCATGACCATAGTAGCGCTGACCATGGCGTCCTCCCAATTCGGGCCCAGGCTATTACGCACCTTTATGTATGATAAAGGCACGCAAGTGGTACTGGGGCTGCTGGTGTCGACCTTTTTGTTTTGTCTGTTTGCTCTATACAAGGTTAGCAATGAAAGCCCCCAACCGGCGAGTCTTAGCCTGTTAAGCGGGCTGGCAGTAGCGCTAGCCACAATAAATACTTTCGCGATTATATTTTTCATTCACCACATAGCGCGCTTTATCCAGGCTGATGAAGTCATCTATCGCTGCTACCGGGATTGCATGAGCGATATTGAAGAACATCTGCCACAACATCGCCGCGAAGATCATATTGCCGCTATTCCGGAACAGTTGATTGAAGACTCCGTTTATCAGATTTCGTTGTACTTTCATGAGGCCGGCTACGTGCAGACCATCAATGCTACCGAGCTATTGCAAGCTTCAGTCTCAGGTATGCAAGGCCTTAACGTACATGTTCGGCCCGGCGATTATGTATTGCCCGACACGCCGGTAGTGACTGTTCATAGCCGGTATAATCACCCGCAGCAAGAGTTACAGGGTTTGCTGGTTTTTATTGTACTTGGGTCCAGACGCACCCCAGTGCAGGATCCGGAGTTTACTGTGGGGCAACTGGTAGAGCTGGGAGTGAGGGCGTTATCACCTGGCATTAATGACCCGATGACGGCTATTTCCTGCCTGGACAAACTGACAGCATGCTGCCTGACTATGAGTAAACGAGACTTCCCGGCCGCCTGTATTACCCACAAAAATAATCAGGTGTGGCTTAAACGCCGTATGTTTAGTCTGCAGGGTATTATTGAAATGGCCTTTAACCAAATCAGACAGGCGGGTCGGAATCATATGGCGGTGGGTCTGCACATTCTGGCTTGTTTAAAGCAACTTCACCGGCACTTACCCAATACCGCTAAACCATTAGCGATAGAGCAAGCCCATTCAACTTATGAGCTGGTTATGAGTACTTCTCAAAGTCAGTCGGATAAAAATGATTTGGAAATTGCCTTTACGCCATTTCGAAGCCCGTAATTTCAGCTGAGTATCACAAAAACCGTGCAATAAACGCCGTTGCACTGACTTATCACTGTCGGATACTGCATCTGGTAAGGCCGACAACATATTTCCAAAGCGGGAAGCTTTTGATTGCCGAGACTATTCGTGAGATTGGTGGTTTGGTTTACGGGGTAAAGATACAGGCAAGGGAAAAGTTTTACCAGGCAGTAAGGCACGGACAATCGGTAACCAATTGCCCGTTGCTGCCTGTAATTTATTTAGCGGGTAACAATAATATAGACTGCGTGAATAATACCTGGAATATAGCCCAATAAGGTCAGCACTACATTAATCCAGAACTGCACGCCGATACCAACCTGCAGGAATACACCTAGAGGGGGCAGCAAAATAGAAAGAATGATTCTGATAATATCCATGACGTTCTCCTAGTTAATGTTTAATTCACTATAAGTATAGCAAGGACTTTGCCAGCCTACGTTTTCCTGCCGAATAAACCAAAAATATGCAAAGTCCTGGTCTGAATTACAATGCCTTTACCGCTTTTTTCAAAATCCAGAAGCGTTTGGATACTGACTTCTTCGCTTTGTATTCACCATGCCCCTCGCCCCTGCACTTTCGAAGCTACGCTATCTATCTGATTATGATGGTGTTATTGATAACTATCAAAGGCTTCAGTTGCAATGCGGGTGAGGTGGCACATCTGAGTGTTATCACCTGAACAAAAAAGGCAGTAAACAGAGGGTACGGAACTATACTTTGTCATAGGATCTCAAAAAGCAGTAAACCTATGAAACAACTATGGGTGGGAAACAAAGAATACTTAAATGTGTGTAATAGTGAAGTATCCTGGCGCAGATAATGTAACAACTACACCGTCGGTTATTTTTGGAATAACAACATCTTGGGGCTTACTGGCAGACCTTAAAAAAGTCGGCAAGTGGTCTGCAAAACAGCAGCTTAACAAGGACTACTGACGGCCAGCTATAGTGTGCCTGGCAGCACCAGAATACCAGATACAAAAAAACCGGCTAAAGCCGGTTTTTTAAATTGGTGCGGAAAGCGGGACTTGAACCCGCACGAGCTATGCTCACCACCCCCTCAAGATGGCGTGTCTACCAATTCCACCACTTCCGCAAATTCTTAATTTGGCGTATCGCCATTGTCCTGATCATCACTGCTTACCGGGATGTCGCTGTTAGCAGGCACATCGCTATTTGCCGGTACGCTTTGTTCATCAATAGACGCTTCAGCAGGCTGCTGCGCCGGTGCACTGGCTTCACTGCCAGAGGACAGGTCGCTCCAGCTGTCGGTTGCTTTTTCACGATTAGCAGTAAGGTTACCCAAAATCAGACTAATCAGGAAAAACAGCGTAGCCAAAATACCAGTAGTGCGAGTCATGAAGTTACCTGAACCTGATGAACCGAACATTGTATTTGAACCGCCAGAACCGAAAGAGGCTCCCATATCGGCACCTTTACCCTGCTGAATAAGGACAAACCCTACCAAAACCAGAGCAACTATCAGGTACGCTACCAAAAGTACTTCGTAAACCATAACTTCCTCGTCAAATTGCCGCCTGGCAAATTGCAATAAAATCTTCTGTTTTGAGGCTTGCGCCTCCAATCAACCCGCCATCTATATCGGGTTGGGCAAAAAGTTGAGCCGCATTATCCGGCTTTACGCTACCGCCGTAAAGTACTCTGGTCTTTTCAGCCAAAGATTTTTCTTTGCCCGCTAACGTTTCACGAATAAAGGCGTGAACTTCCTGTGCCTGCTCGGGGCTGGCAGTTTTACCGGTGCCAATGGCCCAGATTGGCTCGTAGGCAAGCACACACTTGCTTAACTGTTCGCTGGTAAGAGTCTGAAAGATGGCTGCAAGCTGCTCGCCCACAAACTCATTCACCTTGTTCTCTTCACGAATGTTTAGCGGCTCACCGACGCAGATAATCGGCACCAGATTGTTCTCCAGTGCTTTTAATGCTTTTTGAGCAACCAATTCATTGCTTTCGCCATGATCTTCACGGCGTTCTGAGTGCCCTACAATAACGTAGCGGGCTCCCAGTTCGGTAAGCATCGTACCTGACATATCGCCGGTATGAGCACCATTATCCTGAGCACTGAGATCCTGTCCACCCGTGTGGAAGGTTTCTGCTACAAAAAAAGAGAGATACCCGGCAGGAGGACAAACCACCACATCCACTGCTTTAAACGCATGCGTATTAAGCGTATCTGAGAAACTTTCTACCAATGAACGTGAACCATTCATCTTCCAGTTTCCAGCAACCATCGGTGTTCTATTTGTCATATGCTCAGACCTTACCTGTCTTAAAAGCGGGCGAGATATTACCGAGTCCCGCCCTAATATACAAGTCAAAAAATAAATTAGTTGACCAATTTCAATTAATTGGCCACTTTACGAACAACCTCGGCAATCTTTTCTGCCCAGTCTCTGGAGTGGTTTTCATCTTCAGCTTCAACCATCACCCGCAGCAGCGGCTCGGTGCCACTTTTGCGAAGTAGTACCCGGCCGGTTTTACCTAGCGCCTGTTCCGCGGTCTGGGTTACGTCGGCCACACTGGGATCATCCAGAGGGTTCATAGCTCCTGCATCATAGCGCACATTAATCAGTGTTTGCGGGTATTTCTCAAAACCACTGCTAATATCGTGTAAATTCATGTTGGCACGCAACATGGCGGTTATTACCTGCAAACCTGCCACCATACCATCGCCGGTTGAAGCCAGATTGAGGTTCAGAATGTGACCGGAATTTTCACCACCAATAGCCCATCCTTTTTGTTGCAGCAATTCCATTACATAACGGTCACCCACTTTGCTGCGCTCAAACGGAATCGCCAGTTCTGCCAGGGCATTTTCCAACGCGAGGTTGGTCATCAATGTGCCAACTACGCCGCCGCCATTTAATCGACCGCTTTTAAGTGCATCGCGGGCCACAATATAAAGAATCTGATCACCATCAATAACATTGCCCAGGTGATCAACCATCATTATGCGATCGCCATCGCCATCCAGGGCAAAGCCCAGATCAGCTTTTTCTTCCAGTACCCGCTCTACCGTGGCTTTCATGCTGGTAGCGCCGACTTTATCATTAATATTCAGCCCATCGGGGGTGGTGCCTATTTCAATCACATCCGCACCCAGTTCGCTAAGTACATTCGGCGCAATGTGGTAAGTGGCCCCATGGGCGCAGTCCACCACAATTTTTAAGCCTTTAAGGGACAAATCAGAAGGAAACGCCCCTTTACAAAACTCAATGTAACGGCCGGCAGCATCATTGATTCGCGTAGCTTTTCCTAACTTATCCGATGCCACGCATTCCATCGGCTGGTCCATCATCGCTTCAATCGCAAGCTCAATGTCATCATCAAGCTTAAAGCCATCTGCTGAGAAAAATTTGATACCGTTATCGTAGTAAGGGTTATGAGAAGCACTGATTACAATACCGGCTTCAGAACGAAATGTTTTTGTCAGATAGGCAATAGCAGGCGTAGGCATAGGACCAAGTAAACCGATATTAATTCCTGCAGCCGATAGTCCCGCCTCTAATGCTGATTCCAGCATGTAACCAGAGATGCGGGTATCTTTACCAATCAACACCTTGTTGGTGCCCCGCCCGGCCAATACTTTACCGGCAGCCCAGCCCAGTTTGGTTACAAATTCCGGATTAATGGTATTTTGGCCTACTCTTCCACGGATACCATCGGTACCGAAATACTTGCGCTCTGTCACTGTTGACTCCTGAATTATTATTTTACTGCTAAAAATTGATTGACGATCTTCACCGCATCTACGGTTTCTGCGACATCATGAACCCGGATAATATCGGCGCCGGCCTGAGCAGCAAGGGTGGCCAGGGCCAGGCTCCCCGCCAGGCGATCCTGTACCTCTTTATTAAGCACCTTGCCGACCATAGATTTACGCGACATTCCCACCAGTACCGGGAAGCCCAATGCCTGAACAGAAGATAGCTGCGCCAACAACTGGTAATTATGCTCTACAGATTTGCCAAAACCATAGCCGGGGTCAACTATTATGTTAGCTCTGTCGATACCTGCGTCTGTACAGGCATCCGCGCGTGTCTGCAAAAAGTTGCACACCTCGGTGACTACATCCCTGTAATGGGGCGCCTGCTGCATGGTGTCGGGCTGGCCCTGCATATGCATCAGACAAACGGGGACAGCAGCCTGCGCCGCCGCTTCCAGAGCACCGGGCTCCTGTAAGGCTCTCACATCATTGATCAACGCGGCACCGGCCTGAGTGGCGGCAGTGATAACTCCCGCTTTGCTGGTATCAACCGAGATCACAACATCCAGATGCTGATGAATAGCCTCAATAACCGGAATAACCCGCTCCAATTCTTCAGCTTCACTTACGTATGGAGCGCCAGGTCGGGTTGACTCCCCACCCACATCAATAAAACGTGCGCCATGAGCCACCATAGCTTCAGCCTGTCGCAATGCCCGCTCAGTATCGTTGAAGCGGCCACCGTCTGAAAATGAGTCAGGGGTTACATTCAGTATCCCCATCACCTGGGGAACGGTGAAATCCACCGTTGAAGACTTAAATTTCATGGGAAATGCTTTTTGTCTCTGTTTAGATATCGCAGCCCTAGCGAATAAGGCTGTACATAGAAAAACGCCAGCGTGACGCTGGCGTTTTGTTAGTTTGCTACCTTAGCCCGGCAGGTCGCCAGGTTTACCCACCGAAGGCTTATCGACCCCATCCGAGGTAATTTCCCCTTCCCGGGCAGGTTTACCACCGCTAGGCTTGTCGCCACCTGAAGGTGTACGATCATCCCAATCCGAAGGCGGACGTACATCACGACGGTTCATCAGATCATCAATCTGCTTGGCATCGATGGTTTCGTACTTCATTAAGGCGTCTTTCATCGAATGCAGAATATCGACATTTTCTTTAATCAGTTTTTCAGCCCGATCATAGTTATTATCAATAATCGCTTTAATTTCAGCATCGATAGCACGGGCCGTATCATCAGACATACTGGATGCTTTTGACATCGACTTACCAAGGAATACCTCGCCTTCATCTTCGGCGTAAAGCATTGGCCCCATCTTCGTAGATAAGCCCCATTGCGTTACCATCTTACGGGCAATTTCGGTAGCGCGTTCAATGTCGTTAGACGCGCCGGTGGTGACCTTGTCATCACCGTAAATCACCTGCTCAGCAATACGGCCACCAAACAGGCTGGAAATCATACTTTCCAGATGTTGCTTGGAATGACTGACACGGTCCTGTTCAGGCAGATACATAGTGACACCTAACGCCCGGCCTCGTGGAATGATAGACACCTTATAGACCGGATCATGTTCCGGTACCAGACGACCTACAATCGCATGACCTGCTTCGTGATACGCCGTCATGGCTTTCTCGTCTTCAGACATCACCATAGATTTACGCTCAGCGCCCATCATGATCTTGTCTTTCGCCTGATCGAACTCTTCCATATTAACCATGCGTTTATTCGCACGAGCAGCAAATAACGCCGCTTCGTTAACCAGGTTGGCCAGATCCGCACCGGAAAATCCTGGTGTTCCACGAGCTATTAATGCAGGTTCTACATTATCGCCCAGCGGTACTTTACGCATATGAACTTTAAGAATCTGCTCACGACCACGCACATCCGGTAATCCTACGATGACCTGACGGTCAAATCGACCTGGGCGCAGTAAAGCTGGATCCAGCACATCTGGACGGTTTGTGGCAGCAATAACAATAATGCCTTCATGTCCTTCAAAGCCATCCATTTCTACCAGCATCTGGTTCAGGGTCTGTTCACGTTCATCATGACCTCCGCCCAATCCAGCACCACGCTGACGGCCCACCGCATCAATTTCATCAATGAAAATGATACACGGCGCTGATTTTTTCGCTTGTTCAAACATGTCGCGCACTCGAGATGCACCTACACCGACAAACATTTCCACAAAGTCAGAGCCTGAAATAGTGAAAAATGGAACTTTTGCTTCACCGGCAATGGCTTTTGCCAGCAAGGTTTTACCGGTTCCGGGCGGACCAACCATCAATACGCCTTTAGGAATTTTACCGCCAAGTTTCTGGAATTTGGAGGGATCCCGAAGAAAATCCACTAGCTCAGACACATCTTCTTTTGCCTCATCACAACCCGCCACATCGGCAAAAGTTGTTTTGATTTGGTCTTCACCCAGTAGTCGAGCCTTGCTTTTCCCAAACGACATCGCACCACGGCCGCCGCCGCCCTGCATTTGACGCATGAAGAAAATCCAGACACCAATCAGTAGCAGCATTGGGAACCAGGAGATAAAGATGGATGTTAAAATGGACGACTCTTCTGGCGGCTCGCCATAGATACGTACATCTTTAGCGGCAAGGTCTGAAATCAGCTTGTCGTCAAAATAAGGAATATAAGTGACAAAGGTTTCGCCAGAACGCTTGGTTCCGCGAATTTCCCGGGATTCACTGTCAATGCGAACCTCACGGACATTGCCCTGATTAGCTTCTTTCAAAAAGGTGGTGTAGTCCGTCTGTGCACGTGTAGATTCACCAGGCGAAAAGCTCTGGAAAACCGACATCAATACCACAGCGATAACCAACCATAAGATTAAATTTTTTGCCATATCGCTCAATGCTACTAACCTCTAAAAAAAACCGGGTAACACGCTGGAACCGGCAACCATAGCACAGCCTGGTGTACATATCTGCTGCCAGAACCGGTTAAACCGGACGAAATCGTTCCTTTATTTACTGTTTGCAAGCGTACTACACTTTGTAGCCACTCGCCACCAGATACACTTCCCGCGAACGTGCCCGGGATGAATCGGGCTTTCGGGTTTTTATTGTTTTGAAGGAATCTTTTAATGCTTTGAAAAACTCATCAAATCCTTCGCCCTGAAATACTTTGATAATAAAGCTGCCATTAGGTTTTAACACCTGATGGCACATATCCAGCGCCAGTTCACACAGGTACATGGACTGGGCCTGATCAGCCACATTGTTTCCAGACATGTTCGGTGCCATATCTGACAATATAATGTCTACGTGGTTCCCGCCAATTCTGTTCAACAATGCATTTAAAACTGCTTCTTCGCGGAAATCGCCCTGCAAAAAGTCCACGCCAGGGATTGAATCCATTTCCAGTATATCACAGGCGATGACCTGCCCCTGCTCGCCAACCAATTCGGTAACCCGCTGCGACCAGCTACCAGGGGCGGCCCCAAGGTCGACCACCGTCATCCCGGGTTTGATAAGGTCTTCTTTTTGCTGAATCTCATCAAGCTTGAATGCTGCTCGGGAGCGCAGACCCTGCTTCTGTGCCTTTTGCACATAATGATCATTAAAATGCTCTGTGAGCCAGCGCTTGCTGCTGGCTGAGTGTTTCTTTTTTGTCATTAGATCACTTTGTCATTGGGATTGAGTCCAAGATGGCGTTAGAATATGTGTTTTCAAGATGCTTATGCTAATTAATTAAAGAAATTTACGTGATGAAACTTTCCAATAAACAAAAGCAATTTTTAAAAGGCCTGGCCCACTCGTTAAAACCGGTTGTCCAACTTGGCGGCAATGGTTTGACTGAAGGAGTGGTAGCAGAAATTGACAATGCACTTAACCACCACGAGTTAATCAAAGTGAAGGTGCCTACGGATGATAAAGAAGAAAAGACACTGATCATTGATGCCATTGTACGTGAAACCGAAGCGGTCAAAGTACAGGTTATCGGTCATGTAGTGGTACTGTACCGGCCTACTGAAGAACGTAAAATTCAGTTGCCAAAACAGTAAGTCCCGACAGAGTTAAAATTCTGTTACCCCATGGTTATCTAATTATTAAATGCGTATTATCGAGTCTTTCTGATAAGCAAAAATAATTAGGATAACTATGGATGTAACTTCTATTACCGCTATTGTTACCGGCGGTTGCTCAGGTCTGGGTCTGGCTACAGCCACGGCGCTGCGTCAGGCTGGTGCGAATGTGGCTTTATTTGATATAAATGAAGATGCCGGGGCCGAGCGCGTCGATGAACTGGGCAGCGATCGTACCCTTTTTTGCAAGGTCGACGTGCGTGATGAAGCTCAGGTACAACAAGCCATCGAACAAGTTACCCAACGCTTTGATAACCTGCGTTTGTGCATCAACTGTGCAGGTATTGCTCCAGCCTCCCGCATCCTTAACCGTGATAGCCAGCCTACCCCGCTGGATGGTTTTCAAAACGCGATAGATATAAATCTGGTGGGTAGTTTTAACGTGGCGCGTCTTGCAGCGCAGGCGATGGCAGCCCAGGAACCGCTGGCCACCACCGGCGAGCGTGGTCTGATTATCAACACAGCTTCTATTGCCGGCTATGAAGGTCAGATTGGCCAGTGTGCCTACGCAGCCAGTAAAGGCGGGATTATCTCTATGACTTTGCCTATGGCCCGTGACCTTTCAGCACTGGGCATACGGGTGAATACCATCGCCCCTGGCGTAATGGGAACGCCTATGTTGCTGGCCATGCCTGAACATGTGCAGGACGCGCTGTCAGCCAATGTCCCTTTTCCTAAGCGTCTTGGGTTGCCTGAAGAATTCGCCGCCCTGGCGGTGCACATGGCGACCAACAGCTATATGAATGGTGAAACCGTTCGCTTAGATGGCGCTTTACGCATGGCGGCAAAATAGTATCCCCATGCAGTCTGGTAAGCAGCCACTTCGGCTGCTTACTCATCGCCCCCGTTAACAATCAAAGCTATGTTATACAGGCGGTTTACCGCGTGGTAGTTTATCGAGTTTTTCGGATAGCGGCCTTTGCTGTTGATAACGCCAGCCTCCTGTCCCATCAATAAAGCCAGCGCCTCGTCTACCGTTCTTACCGTGTGAATATGAAACTGCCCGCGTTTCACTGCGTCAATTACCCCACTGTTGAGCACCAGGTTAATGGTGTTGGAATGGGGAATTACTACGCCCTGGTCCCCGGTGAGGCCGCGGTGCTGACACAGATCGAAAAAGCCTTCGATTTTTTCATTTACGCCGCCCACCGCCTGAACTTCACCATACTGATTAATGGAACCGGTAATCGCCAGCCCCTGCGCCGCCGGAATTTCGGTAAGCGCCGAAATAAGGGCCACCAGCTCGCCCAACGAGGCACTATCCCCGTCAATATGACCGTAGGATTGTTCCAGCGCAATATTAGCCGATAAGGTTAGCGGAAAATGCTGGGCATATTTATTGCCCAGATAACCGGTAAGCAGCATTACGCCTTTTGAATGTATCGGCTGTCCCAGTTCCACTTCACGTTCAATATCCACCACGCCATTAGCGCCCGCATAAACCGTCGAAGTAATCCGGGCCGGGGTCCCGAACGCCGTATCGCCCACTTCCAGCACCGTCAGGCCATTCACCTGGCCCACGGCTTTGTCCCGGGTTTCGATCAGAACATGGCCTTCCTTGATATCCTGCAACAAGGTTTGACTGACACGGCCGGTGCGCCTTTTTTTGGCTTGCAGCGCGGTTTCGATATGTGTACTTTGCAGCTCCTTACTATGGCTTTTAAAGCAGAAATACGCAGCTTCGCTGACCAGCTCCAGAATCTCGGCAATGTGCGCCGACAATTTCTCCCGGTGCTCGGCCATACGCAGTGAATACTGTACCAGACGTGCCATTGCGCCACTGCTGATTTGCTCCAGCCCACTGGCATAGGCGTGTTGTCTGACTTTACCCACAAAATCAAAAATAGACTGGCGCACCATCGGAATTTCAGGATCAAAGTCCACCAGCACCCGAAACAACTGGTCAAACTCATCATCATAATCCTGCAGGGTGTAATACAAATCCCTGGATCCCAGTAAAATTACCTTTACGCTGAGCTCCATCGGCTGCGGGTTTAGGGTAATGGCGTTAACCATGCCAAAGTCCTGCTGTGGCAGGTCCATTTTTAACGTTCCCGAACGAATGGCCAGTTTCAGGGTGTCCCACACAAAAGGCTGTTCCACCAGCTGATCAGCATCCAGTAACAAATAGCCGCCATTCGCCCGGTGCAGCGCGCCCGGACGAATCATCCGGTAGTTGGTAAATACACTTCCGTGAACATTGGTGTATTCAATACGTCCAAACAAATTCTGATAGGTCGGGTTGGACTCGTAGATAATCGGCGCCTGTGCGTCCAGGCTGTGGCCGACTATAATATTCGGCAGATACAGTTCTTCTAAATAAGCCCGGCGGTCAAGCTCATCAGGCTTATCCTCCTTGGCATCATCCAGCAGTAACTCAACAATGGTCGCGGTTAGATGGGAACGCAGCTGTCGCAGATATTTCAGAATCGCCAGGTTGTTCGCATAATTGTGTTCAAGATTTTTTAACAGCGGGCGGATGCCATTTTCCGCGGTGTCACGATTGAGTTTTCGAACCTTGTCAGAATTTTCCCGTTGCCAGACAGGTAATTTGATCAGGCTTTCAGACAGACGGTTTTCAAGCTCATCAATAAGGGCGTAATAAGACGTGCGTTGCTTTTCATCCAAAGTAGCAAATTCTTGTTCAGTAATGGCTTTGCCATTTTGCAACGGCGTAAAAGAAATCGCCCCCTGTTTTTCAATCATGGCTACGTCGTTGGCATTGGCATAACGCTCTACCGCATCAATGGCCTGGTCATAGCGAAGATCGTACTCGCGGGCTATTGCTGCTTTTTGCCGCTGATAGCCCGGATTATCAAACGCCGCAGGAAAAGTCGCCAGCAGATCATTAATCAGGGTTTGCATATCGCGCTGAAACTGTTTGGCCTGACCGGCTTTAAATCGTAACAGTAGCGGTTCGCGTTCTTCTTCAAGGTTAGCTATGTAGCACCAGTCATCCGGCGCGGCGGAACTTATGGCCTCGCGTTCCAGATAGTCGCGAACCAGTGTAAACCGGCCGGTAGCCGGCTCTCCCATAACATACAGATTATAGCCGGTGGCCTGAATGGCCAGACCAAAGGTTAAGGCTTCCCGGGCACGCTCCTGGCCAATAAAGGTAGTATTCAGGCATGCATCATCTTTAAGTGCCTGGGCAATCAATCGTCGGTTGAGCTTCGGGGCCAGCTGTTCAGGTTCAAGCTTAGAAGGCATTACTGCGCGTGTCATAGGTGTGTGTTATTCCGCTTTTTGGATAAGTGAAACGTGAAACGCGTACCGTGTCAATTGAGCATATCGTTGTACGGGTCGAAAAAGCATAATATGGTAGTTATTATCGAAAAACTGGATAAAAAATCATCATGATCCATATTGAAAGACATATAAAGCTTTCCCTCATGCTGGGGCTAAGCGGGATTAGCTACACCAGTAGCGCTGAGGTTGAAGCAATGAGTCGTCAGGGTTTTATTATCAAAAACGAACAACAGATTGAGGCCCCGGCGACCGATGTCTGGCACGCCCTGACGCAGCAGGTAGATGCATGGTGGCCAAAAGATCACAGTTGGTGGGAAGGTAAGCTCACCATCGATGCCGTCGCCGGCGGCTGCTTTTGCGAAACCGCCGGAAACAATTCGGCCCAGCATATGCGTATTACTTACGTCGACACCAATACACTGCTGCGTATGACCGGCGGGCTGGGCCCGTTACAGGGTTTAGGCCTTAATGGCGCCTTAACCTGGCAGTTTACCGAGCAATCTTCCCATACCACCGTCACCCTCACCTACCGGGTGCATGGTTTCTACCCGGATGGTTTCGAAAGGCTGGCGCCGGTGGTGGATAAGGTGCAGGCGATGCAATTGCTGGAGCTTAAAAACTATGTCAGCGCCGGCGCTACTGACTAAAAAACCGGCGACCGCCTATAAAATAGCGTTCAGGTATTGTGGCTACGTTAGCCGCTGGGGTATTCTATAGGGCTTATTATTTCCACTTTCAATTCAAACGCGGAAGCCTCATTTTCATGGCCGAACAACAGTATAATCCTAAAGAAATAGAACAAAAGGTTCAGCAATACTGGGCTGAAAACCAGTCTTTCAAAGCAACAGAAAATCCTGATCAGGAAAAATTTTACTGCTTGTCAATGTTCCCCTATCCCAGCGGTCGTCTGCATATGGGCCACGTACGCAACTATACAATTGGCGATGTTATCAGTCGTTTTCAGCGTATGCAGGGAAAAAATGTATTACAGCCAATGGGCTGGGATGCGTTTGGGCTGCCAGCCGAAAATGCGGCCATCAATAACAAGACTGCCCCGGCTAAATGGACTTACGAAAATATCGAGTACATGAAAGACCAGCTGAATTCGCTGGGTTTTGGCTATGACTGGGATCGGGAAGTGGCCACCTGCAAGTCAGAATATTATCGCTGGGAACAGTGGTTCTTCACCCGGCTTTATGAAAAAGGTCTGGTTTATAAGAAGAATTCTACGGTTAACTGGGATCCTATCGACCAGACCGTACTGGCCAATGAGCAGGTTATCGATGGTCGTGGCTGGCGTTCAGGCGCGCTGGTAGAACAAAAAGAAATACCGCAGTGGTTTATCAAAATTACTGACTACGCCGATGAGCTACTTGCTGATCTTGAAAAGCTTGAAGAGTGGCCGGAGCAGGTTCGTGCCATGCAGGCTAACTGGATTGGCCGGTCTGAAGGTGTGGATATTAAATTTGATTTGGCGCAGCCAGTGGCCGATATTGAGCAGTTGTCGGTGTACACCACCCGCCCGGACACTTTTTACGGTGTCACCTACGTGGGCGTCGCGGCGCAGCATCCCCTGGCAGCCCATGCGGCCCGTAACAATGCTCAGTTGGCTGACTTTATTGAAGAATGCAAAAACACCAAAGTGGCTGAAGCCGAGCTGGCCACGATGGAGAAAAAAGGCTGTGATACCGGCTTGTTTGCGATTCACCCTCTCACGGGTGAAAAGCTCCCTATCTGGGTCGCCAACTTTGTATTGATGGATTACGGCTCTGGCGCGGTCATGGCGGTGCCGGGTCATGACCAGCGCGACTGGGAATTTGCAACCAAATACCAGTTGCCTATCAAACAGGTGATTGAACCTGCAACAGAGGCGGTTAGCGAATGTGATTTGAGCCAAAACGCCTATACCGAAAAAGGCACGCTGATAAATTCAGAAGAATTTAATGACCTAGCCTTTGATGAGGCGTTTGCCCAGATTGCACAAAAATTAGAGTCTCTTGGTCATGGGGCTAAAAAAGTCAATTATCGCCTGCGCGACTGGGGTGTTAGCAGGCAGCGTTACTGGGGAACTCCCATTCCGATGCTGAACCTGGAAAATGGCGAATCAGTACCTGTGCCTGCCGACCAGCTGCCGGTAGTATTGCCTGAAGATGTGCAGATGGATGGCACCACCTCGCCGATTAAAGATAACCCGGAGTGGGCCACCACCACTTACCAGGGTCAGCCCGCCCAGCGTGAAACCGATACCTTCGACACCTTTATGGAATCGTCGTGGTATTACGCCCGTTACAGCAGTGCTCAGCATAATGATGCGATGCTGAATCCTGAGCAGGCCAACTACTGGTTGCCGGTAGATCAGTATATCGGCGGTATTGAACACGCTATTTTACACTTATTGTACTCACGCTTTTTCCACAAGCTGTTGCGTGACGAAGGTCTGGTGGAGTCAGACGAGCCCTTCAAGCGTCTACTGTGTCAGGGTATGGTACTGGCGGACTCGTATTACACCGAAGATGCTAAAGGTAAAAAGACCTGGCATGCCCCGTCAGATGTGTCGGTGGAAAAAGATGACAAAGGTCGTATCGTCAAGGCATGGCTTACCGCTACCAATGAACCTGTGATGCATGGCGGCATGACCAAGATGTCCAAATCTAAGAACAATGGTATCGATCCGCAGCAGGTTATTGATCAGTACGGGGCCGATACAGTGCGGTTGTTCACGATGTTTGCCGCGCCACCGGAACAAACCCTGGAGTGGGTAGACTCCGGGGTTGAAGGCGCCAACCGCTTTTTGCGCCGGGTCTGGAAACTGGTGCATGACCATTTACAGTATCCGGTTGCAGAGCAGGCTAACCTGAGTGAATTATCAAAAGAACAAAAAACACTGCGCCGTGAACTGCATCGCACTATAGATAAAGTGACCGATGATCTGGGTCGTCGACAAACCTTTAATACCGCCATTGCGGCAATTATGGAGCTGCTGAATCATTTACAGAAAGCACCACAGGAAACCGCTACTGACCACGCAATTATGCGCGAAGCGGTAGAAGCGATCCTGTTATTGCTGAATCCCATCACCCCGCATATCTGCCATCAGTTGTGGGCTGCCCTGGGTCATCAGCAGGATATTGAAAGCGCCTCCTGGCCGGTGGTGGATAAAGCGGCCCTGGTAGAAGACGAGAAGCTTATCGTGGTGCAGGTAAATGGCAAAGTCAGAGCCAAGATCACAGTAAGTGCGTCTGCTGACAAGGCGGAAGTAGAAGAGCTGGCCACCAGTCATGCCAATGTTCAGCAGTTTGTTCAGGATAAAACCATTCGCAAGGTTATCGTGGTGCCGGGCAAACTGGTTAATATAGTGGCTAACTGATGAGACCTCCCTTTGCGCTGTTGATACCTTTGCTTTGTCTGGCCCTGGCCGGGTGTGGTTTTTCACTGCGTGGCTCACAGGCGCTGCCTGCTGAGCTGCAGCAGGTAGCCGTAACTGCGGTCAAGCCACACGCTCTGCTCAAACGGGAACTAAAAGCGCGGTTGCAGGTCTATCAAATCCCCCACGTTGCCGCGCAGGAGGTTGAGGATAACGCGACCACCGTTCTGATTCGCCTGCAACCAGAAACGCTGGAGCGGCGGTTACTGTCGGTCTTTTCCACTGGTCAGGTGGCAGAATACGAACTTATTTATGGAGTAACCTATCAGGTTATCTTCCCGGATAAAGAACCGTTACAGGCGTCTTTTGAGATTTTGCGCGATTATCAGGATGATCCAGATAAAGTTCTGGCTAAATCCCGTGAACTGGATTTGGTGGTCAGTGAAATGCGTCAGGAAGCCGCCGACCGCATTATCCGTCAGTTAACCCGTCAAGCCGGCGAGCAGTAACTCAAAATGCAGGTATACCCCAATCGTTTTCACGAACAGTTAAGCCAGGGTTTAAAGTCCTGTTATCTGCTGTTTGGTGATGAGCCACAGCAGAAATTCAGTATGATGAATGCGTTGCGTGCTCATGCCCGGCAACAAGGCTTTGATGAGCGTACCGTGCTGGTCGCCGACAAGGACTTTAGCTGGAGCCAGTTGCTTGAGGCAACCCAGGCGATGTCACTGTTTTCTTCGATGGTGCTGATAGAACTGGAGCTGCCCACCGGCAAGCCTGGCGCCGAAGGCAGCAAGATGCTGCAAAGTATAGCCGACGGGCTTTCCAGTGATATTCTGTTGTTGGTGCATGGCCCGAAGATTGGTAAAGATGTACAAAAGGCCAAATGGTTCAAGGCACTTGATGCAATTGGTGTACACTCTATCAGCTATGCCCTGGAAGGACGCCAGTTACATAGCTGGATTCAGCAAACCCTCCAGCAATTCGATGTGCGGGCGGATGCGGTCACCGTGGCGCTGATTGCTGATTTTTGTGAAGGCAATATGATGGCGGCCCATCAGGAAATTGAAAAACTGGCGCTGGTTTATGGCGGCCAGACCGTTAATCGCGAACAGGTCGAACAAATCATTGTCGATCAGTCACGCTTTACGGTCTTTCAGTTAATTGATGTCATGCTAAATGGTGAACAGCAGCGCTGTGTAAAAATGTTGTATCGGCTGGAAAGTGAAGGTATCGAGCCAAATATTGTTATCTGGGCATTAATTCGTGAGTTCCAGTTACTCTGGAAGCTAAAAAATCTACAAGAACAAAATCAACCTATCAGCTGGCAACGCTTTGGTATCTGGCGCAATCGTCAGGGCTGTTATGACAATGCACTGGCCCGGTTGTCGAAGCCGGTATTAGGGCAAATCCGGCAGCAGTTAAAAGATGCCGATGTCGCGTTTAAGCAAAACCAGGTGGTGCGACCTTATGTGAAACTGTGCCATCTGTGTATGTTGTTTATGGGTGTGCCGCTGACCTTGCCCTTAGGAGCCAGTGTGGCATGAAGGCGCCTGTTTGTGTATTTGGCGGGACCTTTAATCCACCTCACCTGGGGCATGTACGGGCCTGTTTGCAGGCCGCTGATGAGATAGACGTGGCCCGGGTGGGCTTGATGCCGGCAAAAGTGCCCCCACATAAGCAGACCGACGGCGTCAGTGAGCATCATCGGGTGGCGATGGTACAACGGGCCTGTGAAGCATCAGACCGGTTATACCCCCAGTTGATTGAGCTGGAACTAGCCGAACCATCTTATTCGGTAAAAACATTGCAGGCGCTGCGGGAGCAGCATCCTGAAGCGCCGCTTATTTTTATTATCGGCGAAGATTCGTGGCGTAACCTTACCAGCTGGCATCAGTGGCAGCAGCTTAGCCAGCTTTGCCATCTGCTGGTACTCAGACGCGCCACGACGGATACACCTTTGGCCCCTGAACTTACGACCTTTGCCGAGACGCATGGTACCGACGAAGTCCAGCGGCTGCATACTGAACTATCCGGATTGGTGTATTTTGCCCAAACCGGCTTACAGCCTATTTCTTCAACACAGTTGCGAAAATGGCTGGGCGCTGAGTCATCAGTGCCAGATTCTGCCCAGGTAGATGACTGGGTATCCCAATCCGTATTACACTATATAAAAGAGAACCGACTATATGTCTGACAACCCGACCCGTGAAGGAGTCACTTTGCAGAACACCGAACTAAAGCAATTTGTTATCGATAAAATTGATGATATGAAAGGCCGCAACATTACTGAACTGAATGTTGCCGGTAAATCCAGCATTACCGATCTGATGATTGTATGCTCAGGAAATTCCAAGCGCCATGTGACGGCCATTGCCGATAATCTGGTGGTAGAAGCCAAGCATGCCGGCATTCAGCCATTAAGTGTTGAAGGTAAAGACACCGGCGAGTGGGTACTGGTAGATTTAGGCGAAGTCATTGTGCATGTAATGCAGGATGAAACCAGAGACTTTTACCAGCTAGAGAAGCTGTGGGCCTAACCCACCATTAAGTCTGGTGGGGTTTGCGTTAGCAAGCGCTGCCAGTCCGTTGCTTAATTAGGGATCATGCTTTGCGCATTCAAATCGTCGCGGTAGGCACCAAAATGCCTGGCTGGGTTGAAACCGGAACTAATGAGTTTTTACGTCGCTTTCCCGCGGATATGCCGGTCAGTTTTACTGAAGTTCCCGCGCAAAAACGCGGCAAGAATGCCGATATTAAACGCGTTTTGCACAAAGAAGGTCAGGCGACCCTGGCCCTTATTCCTAAAGATCACCGGGTGGTAACGCTGGAAGTTACAGGCAAGCCCTGGGATACCCCGGCCTTAGCGCGTCAGCTGGATAGCTGGAAAATGGATGGACGCGATGTCAGTCTGCTCATCGGTGGCCCTGAAGGGCTGGCTCCGGACTGTCTGGCGCTGGCTGAGCAGCGCTGGTCATTATCCCCATTGACGTTGCCCCACCCTCTGGTACGCATTATCGTTACGGAAAGTCTGTATCGGGCGTGGTCTGTCACGCAAAACCATCCCTACCACCGGGAATGAGTCAGGCATGGTAAGAAAGCGCCAGCATATACGCGATCACAGCGCCGAAGCTAACTTATTTGCCCGCCGGGCAGCGATTGCGCTGCTGATTGTTATTGGCATGCTTACGGTGGTGGTAAGTAATCTGTATATGTTGCAGGTCAGCCAGTTTGAAGATTATCAGACCCGCTCCAATGGTAATCGTATTAAGGTAGGACCAATCGCACTTAACCGGGGTCTGATTTACGACCGTAATGGCGTATTGCTGGCAGAAAATCGGCCGGTTTTCAGTCTTGAGGTCATCCCCGAAAAAATCGAAAATCTTGATGCTACTTTGCAACAGCTTACCGAGCTGATGCAACTTAGCGATGAAGAACTGGCCAATTTTACTAAGAACAGTAAGGGTCAGCGACGTTTTAAGCCGGTGGCCCTGCGCACTCAGCTTTCCGAGCAGGAGGTCGCCCGATTTTCTGCCCAGCAACACCGGTTCCCCGGCGTTTCTATAGAAGCACGATTGTCCCGCTATTATCCCTACGGCGATACCCTTACCCATATTTTGGGATACGTGGCCAAAATCAATAAAAAAGATTTACAAAAAATAGTAGAAGCTGGCCAGGAGGCCAACTACGCTGCCACCCATGACATTGGTAAACTGGGGATCGAAAAATACCATGAAGATAAACTGCATGGAGAAGTGGGCTATCAGCAGGTAGAGGTCAATAGCCAGGGGCGTATTATCCGCACCCTGCATGTTGACCCTCCCACTCCGGGTCAGGACATTGTGCTTAATATTGATTTACAGCTGCAAATGGCAGTTCAAAAAACCCTGCAGGAGCAACGTGGCACTGTAGTGGTATCAGATCCGCGTACCGGCGGCATGCTGGCCATGTATTCCAACCCGAGCTACGACCCTAATCTGTTTGTGCATGGTATCAGTCGCAAAAATTACAGCGCCCTGCTTAACTCACCCGACCGCCCGTTGATTAACCGGGCTACGCAGGGCCAGTATCCGCCCGCCTCGACTATAAAGCCGCACCTGGCACTGCTGGGGTTAAACTCAGGCACCATTACTACCAGCTATACTATCAATGATACCGGTCGCTTTCGATTGCCTAATGTGTCCCATGTATGGCGTGACTGGAAACGCTGGGGCCATGGCAAGGTTGATGTCAGCAAAGCCATCGAGGTTTCCTGTGATACCTATTATTATGACTTAGCCTATAAACTGGGCATCGACAAAATCAGTGCTGCGATGAGTGAATTTGGATTCGGGGATTACACCGGTATTGATCTGTATGAAGAGTCCGATGGCAATATGCCCAGCCGGGGCTGGAAACGAGCCCGTTTTAATCAGCCGTGGTATATCGGCGATACTATTCCGGTAGGTATTGGCCAGAGTTTCTGGACGGCGACTCCCGTGCAACTGAACCAGTCCATTAATACCCTGATAAACCGTGGTAAACGTTTTGTTCCTCAGATAATGCGTGGCTACATGCAGGACAATGGAAACATTGAGTTGGAGCCGCTTAAAACCTTACGCCCCTATCAGGTTAAAGAAGAAAAGAACTGGGATATTGTGCTGGAGGCCATGTGGAAAGTGGTAAATGGTGACGAAGGTACTGCCCGTCATGCCTTTGATGATGTGGGTTATGTCTCTGCCGGTAAAACCGGCACCGCCCAGCTGTTCTCGGTGGGTCAGAATGAATCCTACAATGCCGATGAAGTTGCCGAGCATTTGCGGGACAATGCCATGTATGTGGGCTTTGCCCCTTACGACGACCCCCAGGTTTCGGTGACCGTGGTGATAGAAAATGCCGGCGGGGGAAGCTCCAATGCTGCGCCGGTAGCACGGCAGGTGATGGATTTTTATTTTGATAAGGTGGCAGGCGGCCTGACCACTGTTGAAAGTCAGGAGGCTCTGTGAAGTCGGCCAATAGCACCATGAGCGCCCACAAAATTACCTGGCTGGAACGATTTCATATTGATGCCATCCTGTTGCTGGGGCTGATTACCCTCACCGGGGTCGGGCTGGTGACCCTGTATTCTGCCGCCGGACAGGATATCGGCCAGATTGAAGGCCAGCTACGCCGTTTAGGGGTGAGTTTTCTGGTGATGCTGGTACTGGCCCAGTTTCCTATTATGTTTATCCGGCGCTTGTCACCCATCAGCTTTTTGATTGGCGTGCTGATGTTGCTGGCCGTTATATTCTTTGGGGATATGGGGAAAGGTGCACAGCGCTGGCTGGATTTACAGTTTATCCGGTTTCAGCCTTCTGAGATGATGAAACTGGCCGTGCCGATGATGGTGGCCTGGTATATCAGTAAATACACGCTGCCGCCTCGCACCATGCATGTAGCCACGGCATTTGCCCTGGTGGTGGTACCGACTATTCTTATTGCCCGACAACCCGATTTGGGTACCTCATTGCTGGTCGCCAGTTCCGGTATTTTCGCCATTTTCCTGGCTGGTATGAGCTGGCGTCTGATTGTCATTGTCGCTGGTATGATGGGCGCCTTCCTGCCGGTTATGTGGTTTTTTCTGATGAAAGAATACCAAAAGCAGCGGGTATTAACGTTTTTGAACCCGGAAAGCGATCCGCTGGGATCGGGGTATCACATCATTCAGTCCAAAATTGCCATCGGCTCGGGCGGCCTTGAAGGCAAAGGGTGGTTACAGGGCACTCAGTCCCAATTGGAATTTTTGCCCGAAAGACACACCGATTTTATTTTCGCGGTATTTAGCGAAGAGTTCGGACTGATTGGGGTACTGGGTCTGCTGGCCATTTATATCTTTATTATCTGCCGGGGCCTGATGATTGCCAATCAGGCCCAGGACCCCTATAGCAAGTTGCTCGCCGGCAGTATCACCCTGACCTTCTTTGTGTATGTCTTTGTAAATATGGGCATGGTATCGGGGCTGTTACCGGTAGTGGGCGTGCCCTTACCCCTGGTTAGCTTTGGCGGCTCGTCGATGGTGACTTTGATGGCCGGGTTTGGCATGCTTATGCGTATTGCCACCCAACAACGCTTTTTAACCCGATGATGTCATTTTCTGTTTTCAAAGCCCTGCTGCTTTTTATGGTGGTCTTGCTGCTCAGTGCTTGTCAGGCACCCAGCGGCCGTTACGCCCAGCACCAGGATTCGGCCCCCACTTTTGAACATGACGCCTATGATCTTACCGACGCCGTCCCGCGCTATGAGCCCTACCGCAGTTTTAATAGCCGTCCTTATGAAGTGCTGGGTAAACGGTATATTCCGATGCAAACCGGCAAAGGCTTTGAACAGGAAGGGTATGCCTCCTGGTATGGCCAGAAGTTTCATGGGCATTTAACCTCAAATGGTGAAACCTACGATATGTTTGCCATGACCGCCGCCCATAAAACGCTGCCCCTACCCAGCTTTGTGCGCGTGACCAATCTGGCAAACAATCAGTCCGCGATTGTCCGGGTTAATGATCGCGGGCCGTTTCACTCTAACCGAATTATTGATTTGTCTTATGCCGCTGCGCACAAATTGGGGTATCAGCAACATGGTACCGCCAGGGTCAAACTGGAAGTGATTCATTTTGATAAAGACAATAATGTCACGGTGGGTAAGCAGCCCACCATCAGCTACGCCGAATACGCTGGCCGCCCACCAGAGGCTTCACCAACAGATAGCGACACATCCCTGGCCCGGGAAAACCACCCGGCATCTGCAGAAACCAAGGCCTCGCCAACACCCGGTAGCGCCGAACCGACAGACAATTCGGTCTTTATTCAGGTGGCGGCCTTAAGTAATCTTGAAAAAGCCCAGTCTGTTTCTACCGTGCTATCGGCGCTGTACCAGGTACCGACGCAGATTCCACTGATAAATAATATTTATAAACTGCGGCTGGGGCCGTTAAAGAACAGGTTTCAGGCGAAAATGCTGCTTGAAGAGCTTAAGAGCAATGGCTACCCCAATGCTTACACCGTCGAAGCCCAATTATAAATGGCGTTGGCCGGGGCTGATTTAAGACACAATTATGGCAAATTCGGGGCTTTGTCTGGCAAAGCGTGTTTTTCATAGCAAACCTGTTAAACTTTCGTGCGCAAACCTAGTCCTCCCGGGGGGCATACGATACACTTTGTCAAAAGCTCCTGTAAGTAACAACAACACGGTAACTAAGATCAATCATGTATAATAATAGTAAACGCGCTAAGCATTCAGCCAGTGTCCGCTTTATGGCCTTTATGACCCTGCTGCTCTCGGTTTTCTGTCTGGCTGCGAATGCCGCCGTCGTCACCCCGCCGCCACCCAATGTTGATGGTGAAGGATTTGTATTAATGGATTATGACACTGGCCATGTCATTGCTTCTAAAAACGCAGATATGCAAATCTTTCCAGCCAGTCTGACCAAGATGATGACAACCTATGTTATCGGTAAAGAACTGGAAGCCGGCAATATCAGTATGGATGACGAAGTCACCATTTCTGAAAATGCCTGGGCCAAGAAATTTCCGGATTCGTCAAAAATGTTTATCGAAGTGGGTACCCAGGTCAAAGTGGCCGACTTGATCCGCGGTATTATCATTCAGTCAGGTAACGATGCCTGTGTGGCAATGGCCGAACATGTGGCAGGCTCAGAAGATGCGTTTGCCAGCATGATGAATGCCCACGCGCAGTCACTGGGAATGACCGGTTCGCATTTTGTGAACAGTCATGGTCTGCATGACCCCGAACATTATGTTACGCCGTCAGATATGGCTATTTTGTCCCGGGCGCTGGTTTCTGAAACCCGTGAGATTTATGATATTTACAGTGAAAAAGAGTTTAGTTACAACGGTATCAAGCAATACAACCGTAACAGCCTGCTGTGGGATAAAAGCCTGAATGTAGATGGTATCAAAACTGGCCATACGTCGGATGCCGGCTATAGCCTTATCACTTCTGCAGAACAAGGTGGCATGCGTTTGGTGGCGGTAGTTATGGGTACCGATAGCGAGCGCTCACGCAAAGTTGAAAACAAAAAGCTACTTCGTTATGGCTTTCGTTTTTATGAAACCGTGACGCCTTATGAAGCGGGTGAAAGTTTTGTGGCCCACCGTATTTATATGGGTGACCGTGATACGGTTGATTTGGGTATTAATCAGGCAACGCCGATTACTATCCCGCGTGGCCAGGCCGAAAACCTTGAGGCCAACTTTGAACTGGACAAAAAGCTGGAAGCGCCGTTAGCCAAAGGCGAAGTAGTCGGCACGCTCTATATTCAGCTTGAAGGCAAAGATGTTGCCGAATATCCCCTGGTCACATTGCAGGAAGTGAACGAAGGCGGATTGTTAGATCGCGTCTGGGATTGGGCTATGTTACAGATTGGCTGGGAAGAGTAAGCCAGATAAAACACAACAAAACCTAGTTCTAAGGCGGCCAGATTTGTTACAATCTGGCCGTTTTTTATTTGCAGTCAAGGATATCACATGGATACCCGTTTTGATGAACTACTGGAATTCCCAACCTATCAGACATTTAAGGTAATGGGAGTGGCACACGAAGAGCTGCCTAATCAGGTTATCGCGTGTTTGCAACAACATGCGCCAGGAGATTACAGCCCTACCGTAAAGCCTAGTAGCAAAGGCAATTATCATTCTGTGTCAGTGAGTGTTAAGGTAACCAGCAAAGAGCATATGGAAACCATTTACACCGAACTGGCAGAGATTGAACTGGTAAGGGTCGTATTATAAGTGGCTACTGAGCTTCCCTCTTTGGTGGTTCGGCAACTTGGCCGCCAGCCTTATACACCGGTCTGGCAAAAAATGCAGGACTTTACCGACACCCGCGCTGGCGATTGTGCTGATGAAATCTGGCTGGTGGAACATGACGCTGTATTTACACAGGGTCAGGCGGGTAAAGCAGAGCACATTCTGATGCCCGGCGATATTCCGGTGGTCAATGTGGATCGCGGCGGTCAGGTGACTTACCACGGTCCCGGCCAGCAGGTTATTTACCTGATGCTGGACATCAAACGACGCAAACTCGGCGTTCGCCATCTGGTGAACGCAATGGAAAATGCGGTTATTTCCTTATTAGGTGATTTCAAAATTCTGGCTTATGCCAAAAAAGATGCTCCTGGGGTGTATGTCGATGAGCAAAAAGTTTGTTCATTAGGATTACGCATTCGACGAGGCTGTTCTTTCCATGGTCTGGCTCTGAATGTGGCAATGGATCTGACCCCTTTTGAGCGAATTAATCCGTGTGGCTACGCGGGCATGCAAATGACGGATACTCAGCGGCTTAACGGTCCTGAGACCCTTGCCCAGGCGGGCCCGGCACTTATCGCGAATTTACTGAATGAGTTAAACATTCAGGATACACAGTATAAAGAAGGTTTTGATGAGTAACGCACGTCCCCAAGCCGGAGTGAAGCTCCGCGACGATGAAAAAGTCAAACATATTCCGGTCACTATTGTACCGACTGAAAAAGAAGAGATGTTGCGCAAGCCAGAGTGGATCAAGATTAAGCTTCCGCGCACGACTGATAAAATCGACCATATCAAAAAGACCCTGCGCAAAAATAATTTGCACTCGGTTTGTGAAGAAGCCAGCTGTCCGAACCTGGCAGAATGTTTTAATCACGGTACTGCTACCTTTATGATTCTGGGTGATATTTGTACCCGTCGGTGCCCGTTTTGCGATGTGGGTCATGGTAAGCCATTACCGCCAAGCGCAGAAGAACCAGAAAAGCTGGCCACGACCATTGCCGAAATGGATCTGAAATATGTGGTGATCACTTCGGTTGACCGTGATGATCTACGTGATGGTGGCGCGCAACATTTTGTTGATTGTATCAATGCTATTCGTCATCACAGTCCCAGCACCACCATTGAAGTATTGGTTCCGGATTTCCGCGGCCGTATGGATCGTGCGCTGGAAATCTTCAAAGACGGTGTACCGGACGTGTTTAACCATAATCTGGAAACCATACCCCGCCTGTATCGTGAGTGTCGTCCTGGGGCCAACTATCAGTGGTCACTGGACTTGCTGAAGAAGTTTAAAGCTCAGCATCCGCACATTCCTACCAAGTCAGGTCTGATGATGGGCATGGGTGAAGAAAGTGATGAGATCAAAGGCGTGTTGCGCGACCTGCGTGAACACAACGTTGACATGCTGACTCTGGGTCAGTATCTGCAACCAAGTCGCCATCACTACCCGGTGAAAAAATACGTGCATCCTACCGAATTTGATGCCCTTGGAGACTATGCCCGGGAAATTGGCTTTACCCAGGCTGCGTGTGGCCCCATGGTGCGTTCAAGCTACCATGCTGACCAGCAGGCGGCGGGTAAAGAAGTAAAATGACGCGGTAAATTCAGATACAAAAAAACCGGCTATATGCCTAATACCGATCAGTTAAGAATTTAATGATCGGTTGACCGATCTTTTGAAGGGTTCAAAATCCGATATCAGTTTCTGATATCGGATTTTTTTTATGCCTCTTCACAGTCTTCTTGA
>VMHT01056820.1_pt1 | contig 36546 bp, 38 predicted proteins | sample 4693611 | NCBI WGS metagenome assembly VMHT01 (sample SAMN12280063, study PRJNA550983) | marine metagenome | isolation source: seawater sampled from same location over 5 years 0.02-0.2 micron viral filtrate | place: USA: collected off the coast of southern California halfway between the port... ...
GCTTAAGGAAGAATCGAATATTGAAATTCCTTTAAATCAATTAAAGTACTGCAAGACGCTTAGGAGCGAAAATGAAACTCTACATATCTATTTTGCTGAAATGGATAAACTTATAAATCCTATTCTCGATTTTGAACATACAGAATTTGGCTGGTTTGATATAAATGAAATAGACTCTTTTCCTTATTTAATTGATGAAAATATAGTTTTTGCTATAAAAAAATATCAAAAAAATAGATTTATTTCATAATTTAGTGTATTATATATAGTTATGGAACTAGACTTTTCTGATAAAATTAGAGCAAGAATACTAGAGGAAGTTGGATCTGAAGAAGAAATCTCTGAAGAAGCTTGGGCCTCTGAAAAAAATAAGGGTAAAACCTTGAACAAGCCATTTAGAACCTCAGGAGGACCTAAAAAGTTTTCTGTTTATGTTAAGAATGAAAAAGGTAATGTTGTTAAGGTAAACTTCGGCGATCCAAACATGGAGATTAAACGCGACGATCCTGCTCGTAGAAAATCTTTCAGGGCTCGCCATAATTGTGACAACCCAGGCCCTAAGACTAAAGCTAAATACTGGTCTTGTAAAATGTGGTCGAAGAAAAGTGTGACTAAAGTTACCAAGGGTTCAGAGGAAGAGGCTGAATTGGCTCTACTTGAATGGCTAGACGAATCACTTTCTAAACATTCAGGCTTAACAGAAAAGCAAAAAAAGTTACCAGAAGCAATCCAGAAATCGATTCTAAAAAAGAAAGGTAAATCTGGAGACTCCAAGGATAATAAGAAAGAATCTAACAAAGAAGGTTCTGATAAAAAAGAAGAGTCTGATGCAAAAAAGGGTCTTTGGGAAAACATTCGCGATAAGAAAAAACGCGAAGGCAAAAATTATCGCCCCGCAAAACCAGGAGATAAAGATTATCCAGACCCTAAAGCCCTTAAAAAAGCTCAAGAATCTAGTAAAAAGAAAAAAGACTCCAAGAAGTCATAATGGCGGAGAGAGTGGGATTCGAACCCACGGTAGGTTTTACCCCACACAGCATTTCCAATGCTGCACAATCGGCCACTCTGTCATCTCTCCTTATTTATATAATACACTTATTGGCGTCATTAATGCATATATTATATTAAGAATACTCATAATGAGGTTCCCGAGAGCCGAAAGGTCTCACTAACAATAGAAAGATAATATATTATGACAAAATTACACATTAAACCAAGCAGGGAAGAGTTTATGGTGCCCTTTGATTCTCTGTTTGATGATATAATTCAAAAAACCATGCCATCATTTACAGATGAATTTGGAGTGAACTTTTTTGGCTCCAATAGTTACCCTAAAGTTGATGTTATAGATTACGATGATAGAATCACTATTGAAGCTGAAATACCTGGACTATCAAAAAAAGAAGTTTCAGTTGATCTTGAAGAAAATATCTTAACTATATCTGGAGCAAAACAATCTAAAGATGAAAGTCTAGAGATTAAGTATATCAGAAAGGAATTAAAAAGATCATCCTTCAAACGATCTTTTAAGTTAGGTGAAAACATAAATCAAAAAAATGTCAACGCAGATTTCAACAATGGTGTTCTTTTAATAACTTTACCCAAAAAAGAACCAGAGAAACCCAAGAAAATTAAAATATTATAAACCAAAAGCCCCCTAATGAGGGGCTTTTTTGTGTATTTTATTATGTGAGAAAAAAAACTTTAGAGCAATACAAGAAAGAAGCTCCTGAAATACCAACTAACACATGTCCATATATTGATTTCATCCAAGAAATCCTCAAAGAAGTTGCGGACGAAAATGATTCCTATCTCATTAGAGAAAAACTAAATCTAGCAGACGGTATGCTGGAATATGTTAGGTCATCCAATGACAGCTTAAGAAAAAGCTCATTCTATTGGTTTAGTAAATTCAAATCTAAATTTAAATAATATATTATGCCATTACCGTCAAAAGAAAATAAAGAAAAAAAATCTAAATTCATGTCTCGCTGCGTAGCAGATTCAGTCATGAGAAAAGAATACAAAGACATAAAACAAAGAATTGCAGTTTGTCTCACCCAATATAGTAAAAAAGATAAAAAATAGTGTAATTACTCTTTATCATGAGTTTACAAGAAATATTAAATCGCATACATGCAACAAGAAACCCCAATGAATTAAACTCAAAATTAAATTTATTTAAACAAGAAATTAGCGCCGAACTTTCTGGCAGCGATCCTTTTCAGGAAAATTACTATAAAAATCACACTGGTCGAGAATTATTTAAAAAAATGAATAACTATGGTTTGGAAAATTTAATTCCAACATCCTACGACTCAGGCTTTAGGCCTGACGATACAAGCCTAGGATTAGGTTCTTAAGCAAAAAAAAGCCCGCCATTACGGCGGGCCTATATTTTAGTTTAATTTTAATTCAATAATTAAGATGAAGGCCATTGCGATATAGAATCTAATTCAAGATCTATTGATACATAAGTTCCACTACCATAACCTACAAATGGAAGTTCTAATATAAATCCATTTTGATCTCCATTGTGAGTATTGTGAATCTCGATACTATTTCCATTATTGTCCGTAAGAGTATATGTAACTTTTTCGTTACTCGTATTTACATTCTCTACCGAAAGATTTATTGAGTATCCATCCGAGGTTTCGTATGTGTAATAATATGTATAACCGTCATCACTATCAAAGGTGCCACTGGATTGATCTCGGAAAAACCGATATTGAGTATTATTCCCATAACTATCAGTTCCGCTAGTCAATGGGTCAGGCGAACTAGATGTTGCGACTGAACTACTTGGGGTTAGCGTTGGAGTTACACTTGGAGTTGCGCCTGGAGTTGCACTTGGAGTTATGCTTGGAGTTATGCTTGGAGTTATGCTTGGAGTTGGTGTTGGTGATGGCAAAACAACAGTGTCAGGAACTTTAGCCTGACTCATTTGCAGTGCTCCATCAAACATATCAACTTTACTACTAACATTACTTATATCCCAAGTGCTGAGATCTTTACTGAAGTCATCATTATCTTGAAACATTCCGTCTGTTTTCTCAAGTACATTATCATTTTTAAACCATCTCCATATTGGTTTGTTAAAGTTTGAACCCTTGAACATATTAGAAGTATCCTTTACGGTAGATAAATCCCATCCATTAATTCCTTTATTAAAGTCAGCTCCTTCAAACATACCAGACATATCTTCGATAGCGTAATCCTTTCCTTCTGATTCCATAAACCATTTCCATAACCCTACGGATATTGCAGAATCCTTACAAGCTCCTGTTGCGATAGTAACTTTTTCCATATCCCAATTATTAATTGCCTTACATTTATTTAGCTTTAGGCATTTAGATAAAGTGTATTGCAAGCTTGTTACATTAGTTGGCTCAAATTGCCCAAAAAACTGGATCCTCGGGCAATTAAAGAAAGTTTTATCCATAAACATAGTTGCTGTACTCGCCGTGGATAGAGCTATAGATGTAGCAGGATTCGCGGAAGTCAGTGATTCAATATTTTGCCCCAATGTTTGTAATTTAGCAAAACCTCTAAAATCTCCTTGTCCATGAATATAAAATTGAGTACCTACATTACATTCATATATTTTTTTTATTCTCCACCTAGAGCCACGGTTTTGTGTATCTTGAACATTTCCATTAGCATCCTGTTTCGTGGTTTGCATGAATGCAATCTTATTATCATATCCACCAGTAATGGTAATAGTTTTATGGCCCTTCCCATTATTATAAGTATGTGTTAAAAGATTAGCTATCACATTTCCATTGCTGTCAGTAACTTGATCTGAACTAGAAAAAGAAGTTATAGTCTCGGAGGCTGTTCCATCACCCCAATCTACGGTTAAACTTAAAGTATCATCATTAAAAAAAGATGAAGGACATAAAGGAATTTTTATAGTCACACCATTCCATATCCAAGTGGTTTGTATTTTCATAACTTTTATTACACATTACTTTTATTTTTTCTTGTAAAATTTTGAATTTTGTTGACTTAATTTAGCCTTTATGTTATTATTCTAATCTAAAATTATTAAATTATCGTTATAAATATACTATGTCAAACAAAACTGGAGAACTTTTAACTAAAAATATCGCTGGAGTAAATAGAATTTTGCCCCATAAACACAAGTATGCATGGGATTTATTTCTAAAAAGTTGTGCCAATAACTGGATGCCTACAGAAATCAGCATGCAGAACGACATAAAACAATGGAAAAACGATGAAATCACAGAAGATGAAAAATTACTTGTCAAACGATGCTTAGGCTTCTTTGCTGGATCGGAGTCTTTGGTTGGCAATAACCTTTTACTTTCTGCTTTCAGATTTATTACGGATGCTGAATGCCGCCAGTACATTCTTCGTCAAGCTTTTGAAGAAAGCCTTCACAATCTTACGATAGTTTACATTTGTGACAGCTTGGATCTGGATATAGATGAAGTGTTCACTGCTTACGAAACCATTCCAAGTATTAAAGCTAAGGATGATTTTCTAATGAGCATTACTAATGATATTAGTAGGCAAGATTTTGATCCACATACAAAAGAAGGCAAGCAAGAAGTCCTTAGAAACTTTTTAACTTACTGGATCGTTTGCGAAGGTACATTCTTTTTTAGCGGATTCGCTATGCTTCTCGCTCTAGGTAGACAAAACAAATTGCAAGGAGTATCTGATCAAATTAAATATACACTCAGAGACGAAAGTTCTCATATTGCATTCGGTGCATACTTAATTAACACCCTAATTGAACAAAATCCATCCATTTGGACTAAATCAATTCAAGATGAATTTATCGAGCACATTAAAAAAGCAGTTGAGCTAGAAATTGCCTATGCTCACGATGTGCTTCCTACGGGTATCTTGGGACTCAATGCTGAAATGTTTGTCGATTATATGTATTACATAGGTAACAGAAGGCTTGAATCTATTGGTCTAGATTACAGGTTCCCTAGTGATCAAAATCCATTCCCTTGGCTCAGTGAAGTTGTTGATGTCCAAGCAATGGGTAACTTTTTTGAACGCAGGGTGAGAGAATACCAACAAAGTGGTTCCCTTGAAGATGATTTTTAACTTGACTTAGTTTATGAATTATGCTACAATCTAACTGTGGCAAAATTAAATAAAAAACAAATTGTGCTGAATTTAATAACTCCGCCCAAAACAATAAAAGGACCATTTTGGTCAAGAGAGTACAAGATATTAAATTCATTGATGGACGAGTTTCCATCTGAAAACTTCTGGCAAAAAGTAAACTTTAATAAAGGTTGGGATTCTATGGTTATATTCCAAAGTGAATATGGCAAATCTTTACTTGAAAAAAAGTATAAAGAGTTTCATTATAATATACCAGAGTTAAAACCAATAGCTTTATCATCTGAAAAATCTGGAGAAGATAAGGTTTTTAAATCAATCCCCAAAACAGTTAGAGGTTTATTTTTATGAGTAAAACATTAGATCAAATTACTAAATTCCTAGATAACAAGGAGAATCAAAAATACCACTTCAATCATTTTGAAGAAGAAGAGTACAAAATATCAAGTGGAAGCTTGAATTTAGATTTAGCATTAGGTGGTGGGTTACCAGCTGGAGCACACAGGTTTACAGGGATTAATGAAGGGGGCAAAACAAGCTGTGCACTAACTGTTGCTAGAAACTTTCAAGAAAAGTTTGGTAAAACAGGTATGGTTGTCGTCGTAAAGTCTGAAGGTAGGCTAAGTAAAGAAATGCTACAAAGAACAGGAGTAGACCAAGATCCAGAAAAGTTCTTTATCCTTGATTGCAATATATTTGAAAAAGTTTTTGAGTTCATCAGAGATTTAGTTTTTAACAATGAAGATAAAAAGAAGTACATGTTCATTATCGATAGCGTTGATGCTCTTTGTCGAATGAATGACATGGATAAACCTTTTAATGAGAGCGAGCAAGTTGCTGGAGGAGCACTAGTTACATCTGTATTTTTAAAAAAAATGGTATTACCTATCACAAAAATGGGCCATATGATGCTTTTAACATCACAGGTTCGTGTTGAAGTTGCGGCTAATCCTTACGCGGCCAGAGGTGGACCAAAGGTCAAGCAGGCTGGCGGTAATGCGATTAAACATTATGCTAACTTTATTTTAGAATTTGAAGAACGCTACAATAATGATATAATGTGGGAAAACCCTTCTGCATCAAAGATTGAGGACAAAGGTAATCCAATAGGACATTATTGTAAAATTAGATTTAGAAAAAGTATTAATGAAAAAACTGGAGCTCAAGTTCGCTACCCAATTAGATACGGTAGAACTGACGGTAATTCAATTTGGTTAGAAAAAGAAATCATTGACATGATGTACCTTTGGGGCTTCATCGAAAAGAAAGGAGCCTGGATATCATTTGATGAAGAAATTTTATCAGAGTTAAAGAAAGAAAACATTGAGTGCCCTGAAAAAATACAAGGCGACAATAAACTATTGGAGCTACTTGACTCAGATGGAAAAATAAAACAATTTTTTTATAATACAATAAATAACATATTTAGTAATGAAGAAAAATAAAATATTTATATCGATAGCTAGTTACAGAGATCCAGAACTTATTCCAACCATTGAAAACTGCATAAAAAATGCAGACAATCCCGAGCATTTAGTTTTTGGAATATCCAGACAGTATCATCCTGACGACAAGTTTGATGATTTATCTAAATATAAAAAGAAAAAAAACTTTAGGATCATAGAGACGGATTATAAAAAAAGTCTAGGGGTATGCAATGCACGGCATCATATTCAACAGCTTTTCAAGGATGAAGAATACTATTTGCAATTAGATTCCCATCATCGCTTCATTAAGGGTTGGGATACTAAAGTTAAAAAGACTTTAAATGATCTCAAAAAATCTGGCAGCAAAAAGCCTTTACTGACAGCATACTTACCTTCATATGATCCCGAAGCTAAAGATGAAAATAGATTAAAAGATGTATGGCGCATGTATATAGATAGGTTTATGCCAGAAGGCCCAGTTTTTATTTTTCCAGAATCAATTCAAGGTTGGTCAAAAAAAAACAGTAAGCCTGAAAAATCCAGATTTACGAGTGGTCACTTCATTTTCACTTTAGGATCTTTTATTCAAGAAGTCCCTTATGACCCACAGCTTTACTTTCATGGAGAAGAAAGCTCACTAGCCGCTCGAGCATATACATGGGGTTACGACCTCTTCCATCTCCATAAACCTTGGTTTTGGCACCACTATACACGAGCAGGCAAGGCTAGACACTGGGACGATGTCTCTAAGTGGGCCAAGCTAAACAAAGAAAGCTTTACTCGATATCGAAAATTATTCGGAATGGATGGATGCAGAAGACAGCACTTTAATAAATATGGCCTCGGTAAAGAGCGTAGTCTTGCAGACTATGAAATCTATTCAGGAATTTCTTTCAAAGACAGAAAAATCCAACAACACACGCTTGATAGAAAAGAGCCGCCAACTCCATTAAAATCCAAGAAAGATTATAAAAATAATTTTGTCTCTAAGTTTAAGTATTGCATAGATATACATAAACCCGCATTTACTGAAAATGATTATGATGTTTGGGTCATAGCATTTAAAGATAAAGATGGAAAAGAAATGGTTAGGCTCGATGCAGATGAGCAAGAATTAAATAATTTATTAAAACAAAATCCAAAAGATGATTTTGTGAGATTATGGAGAGAGTTCGAAACATCCGAGATGCCCAGATCTTGGTTAATTTGGCCTCACTCTAAATCCAAAGATTGGATGGATATTATAGAAGGGCAGGTTCCTGTCGATGTCTAATATATACGTACAAATAGCAGCGTACAGAGATCCTGATGTCTCCAATACGGTTCAAGACCTCGTAAACAATTCAAGTGGCAAAAATAAGTTAAGGATTGCAGTGATAGATCAATTTTGCGAAGATGACAATTACTATGATTTAGAAAAAGATTTTAAACAGCTCAAAACTCAACATGCTAAACTTGATTATGAGCAAATTGACCACCGAAAGACCAAAGGGGTATGTTGGGTTAGGCATTTATTAAATAAAAAATATAAAAGTGAAGAATATACACTGCAATTAGACTCTCATCATAGGTTTGAAAAAAACTGGGATTTAACTCTAATTAAAATGCTTAAAGACTTGCGGTCTGAAGGTTATAAAAAACCTTTATTAACAAGCTATCTTCCAGCTTTCGTGCAACAAACTGGAGAAAAGTTTAAACATGCAACACAAATGGACTTTGATAGGTTTACTCCAGAAGGAGCTTTATTCTTTAAGTCTGGATTAATTGCTAACTGGGAAGAAAAAACACTGCCAGTTCCCTCTCGATTCATTAGTGGCCATATGATTTTTGCAGATGGTAAATTCTGCAAAGAAGTTGTCTATGACCCCTATTACTTATTTCATGGCGAGGAAATTAATTTAACAGTCAGAGCTTATACTCATGGCTATGACCTTTTTCACCCCCATCGACCAGTGGTGTATCATGAATATTCAAGATCTCACAGGCCAAGAAAATGCTGGGATGATGACCCAACTTGGGGCCTTCAAAATGAAAAATCCCACTTAAGAAACAGAAAATTTTTCGAAATGGATGGTGAAAAAAAAGACATCGATTTTGAAGAGTATGACTTAGGAAACGAAAGAACGATAGAGGACTATGAAGAATATAGTGGAGTAAGTATGCGTGGACGCTCTGTTCAAGAATATACTACAAATCTTCACTATCCACCAAACCCAATAAAAAAAGACGATCCTTCTTATTTAGATTCTTTTCATCCGATTTTTCATCATTGCGTTGACTTACATTTCGATCAAGTTCCATTAGATGATTATGATTTTTGGGTTGTAGCCTTTCACGACAAAGAAGGCTTAACAATTTTTAGAGAAGACTTAAATGAGAAACAAGTCAAGCGGGTTAAATCAGATCCAGACGGCTATTGTAAAATATGGAAAAAGTTTCACACTAAAGAAAAGCCAGACCACTGCATTGTTTGGCCTCACTCAAAATCCAAAGACTGGTGCGATCAAATTAAAATCCCCCTCTAATGACCATGAATTACGAATCAAAAAATTTAGGAAACTGGGCTATAGGAGAAGGCGCATTTGAGTGGATATACAATAATATAAAACATGGCTCAACAATCCTAGAGCTTGGAAGCGGAACAGGCACTATTGAGTTATGTAAATATTATAATGTTTATAGCGTTGAGCAGGAAGCAAGATGGTTAAACCTAGCTCACGATCAGTATATTTTTGCCCCACTTAAAAGCTATGATAATATGGCTCCCCACAGCTCTGGTTGGTACAACGACTCAATGTTTGAAAAACTACCAACCAATTACGATTTTTTACTTGTTGACGGACCCGTAGGAAACAATAGAGCAAACTTCATGCTGTTTCATGAAAAATTTAATTTTGATATTCCAGTACTCCTTGATGACACACAAAGAAGTGAGGTAGTAAAAATGGCTAACGATCTATCTAAAATTTACAATAAAACAATAGTGACTCCACCTCAAGGCTCAAATAAAAATTTTGTGATACTCACCTAATGACATCTAAAATCCATTTCTGCAGTGTCAGTATAAACAATAAGTCTAGAAAAAATAATTACCTAGATGCTGGACTCAAGTGGGCAAACTCCATACTAAATCACTCCGACTTTAATGCGAGCATAATTACTAATGAGCCAGATCACTTTAAGGATTGTGATCCAAGCAGACTAGAAGTAATTTCCTGCTCTGATCATGGAATAAAAATTAATACTGGAGGCAGAAGGAAATACTTTAACATGAACTCCAAGCTTTATGCGATGAAATTTGCATCTAAGCATCAGCCTGAATATGCTTTTTATATGGACGGAGATTCTTATTTAAATGAAAACTGGAATACCGAAACAACATTAAGCCTTCTAGATGCAAGCCAATCGTCCAATAACTTTGACGCTCTTCAGCATATTATATATAGAATTAATGGCCCTATGGCTAGACACTATGCTAAACACAACACAGAGCATCCATGGGAGTCCGTCATAAAAAGTGTTGGGTACAAATCTATTCCCAACTACCAAGCCCCTCAAGAAACCCTCATGATATATAAAAATAATGATAAGTTTAAAAACTTTCTATCTATTTGGGGAAAGATAGATCAAGCATGCCCCGATGGCATGAATACATCATTCATAGGAATACCTGTAGGATTCTGCCAAGGTAAGTCTGATATGAAAATTATTACATATGGACGAAGGCGTCATTGGTGCGGCATGCTCAACGGAATGACCTTATATAATCAAGGTAAACACGTTCAAATCGTCAGTCGTGTTTGTTGGTAGAATGAAATTATTAATACATAGATTCGAAAACGAAAAGTGGGGAAGGTATCATCTACCTTGGATGAAGCTATTTTCTGAATATTTATCCGACAAAGGGTTCGAGGTTGAGGTGGCCAATTACAATAAGGATGGCAAAACTTTTGATGGTCCAATAGAAATGAAATGCAATACGGAAGGCTTATTCTGCCACATGAATGACACCGATTGCTTGGTTGAAAATTTATACAACGGAGAGTTTTTCATGGTTAGCTTTGCAAAAAACTTTTCGTCTCGAGTAGTTCATTTTTTAAAACATAAAAACTGTATTGGCATTTTTCTAGCCCACTTCAGCAGAAGGTATCTCTTTGATCATTTAACCAAGAGTAAATATGCAGATAACTTCCACAAGGTTCACCCTTTTATTTTTGGTTTCTTTCAGGATTTTGACGTAGATCATTACAGAAAAATTAGAGATGAAGCTAGTGAGCTTAATCCAAAATTATACTTTAAAGGTTCTGGCTGGAAAGACCCAGAAAAAGGATACAGAAAGACAATAGGCCATCTTCATAATGATAAATTTCTAAACGCCAATAGCGTTCGCATTGACGGCTACCTTAAAGAGCTTTCGCTTCAAGGCATCGCCCTTTCCCACTACCTTGATCTTAATTTTTTTAGATCTGCCTTCAAAGACCCTGGTGAGCTATGTTATAGAGACATGGAGATGATGGCTATCGGAGTTCCATACATAAGGCTTGAGTATAAGAGTGAAGTTCACGAAGCGTTTATCCCTAACTACCACTACATAGTTGTGCCGAGAGAAGATGCTTATGCTCGATATGAAAAAGAGGGTGACAGAGGTATTGCAGATCTATACATCGAAACCTACGAAAGGTATAAAGATCAAAAAGAATTTTTAAAATTTATCAGCCAAAACCAAAGGGACTGGTATGATAAGAATTTCCGTTGGCCCAAAAGTGCCGACATTATTTACAATAAACTTAAACTTAAATCATGGCATACTTAAAAGGACACACGACATACGTCTCCCAGACGGTAAAAAATTTCAATCTAACGTCGCAACAAAGACCAGAGGTCTTCGATGCATTCCGAGCTCTTCTGGACGAGGTTAAGCCTTCTCAAATTTTTGAGATAGGAACAGCTGGAGGCGGAACTACGATGTGCATAAGAGAACATCTAGACTCAATTAACTTACAGCCTACTAAAATTAAAACCTTCGAAGTTAAAGAGCATAAGTGGTTTCAGAAAATGCGTGAATGCAATATTGATGTAGTAATAGATAACATCTTTGACAAGAGCTACCGAAATCTCAGCAAGCCTGAAGTTGCTAAAGATTTTATTCAACAATCAGGCAGAACCATAGTTCTATGCGATGGCGGAAGTAAAATTAATGAATTTAATTTACTCTCAGACTTTCTTAAGCCTAATGATATTATTATGGCTCACGATTATGTTGACACCAAAGAGAAATTCGAATCAGATTTCAAGGATAAAATATGGAACTGGCGTGAAATAGGTGACGAACACATCAAGGCTGCTTGCGAAAGAAATAACTTGCAAACATTCTTTAAAGATGTTTTTGATCCTGTGGTTTGGGCATGCTGGATAAAACCTGAATGAGTAAAACTACAATAGTTACAGGGATCTGGAACCTTTCCAGAGAAAATGCTGGCAATGGATTCAAAAGGCCATTCAGCCATTATTTAGAAAATTTTAAAAAACTATTGGCGACAGATTGCCCGATGGTAATCTTTATAGAGTCTCAGAATGAAAGTCTAGTATGGGAGCATAGGAGTAGAAAAAACACTCATGTAGTAATTAAAGAAGTTGAATCAATGAAAGGGCAAATGTTCCCCTTTTATGATCAGGTTCAAACAATACGAAAAGAAGAAAGCTGGCTAAGTCAAGCCTCTTGGTTAAGGGAAAGCACACAAGCAACACTAGACTTATATAACCCAATGGTTATGTCTAAAATGTTCATGCTTAATGATGCAAGAATATTCAATCCATTTGACACGGATTACTTCATTTGGATTGATGGAGCAATTACAAACACAGTTCATGAGGGTTATTTTACTCATGATAAAGTTATTGATAAAATTCATAATATTCTGGATAAATTTTTATTTATATCATTCTCATATGAAGACGGCGGAGAAATCCACGGTTTTCCAAGAAAAGAGATGGAAAGATACTGCAAGGTAGACCCTAAGTATGTATGCAGGGGAGGGTTATTCGGTGGCCATAAAAATTGGATCGGGCATGCTAACGAATACTACTATAGACTCCTAAGTCACTCTCTCCATGAAGGCTTAATGGGTACAGAAGAAAGCTTGTTTACAGTTATGTCTCACATTCAGCCAGAAGTTTACCAACGCTTTGAGTTAGAAAAATCTAACTCAGGCTTGATAGGTCCATTTTTTGAATACTTAAAGAATTATAATAGCGAAAATAAAGATTCGTTAAAAATTAAAAAAACTAATTCAAGCTGTGCTTTATATGTCTTAACATTTAATTCGCCACAACAACTTTCAAAAATTATAGAATCATTCCATCAAGTTCCAAACTTCACGGAAGGCTTTGAAAAGAAATACGTTCTTGATAATTCTACAGATCAAAATGTATTTGAGAGCAATAAGCAGATAGCAAATCAATCTGGGTTTGAAGTTATAAAAAAAGATAATATAGGTATATGTGGGGGTAGGCAATTTATCGCAGAACATTTTGATTCCATCGACTGCGAGTACATGATGTTCTTTGAGGATGATATGTTTCTAAATCCGCCAAGTGAATCAGGATATTGCAAAAATGGATTCAGAAAATATGTAGATAATATATTAAATAAATCTATAAGAATAATGAACTCCGAACAATTAGATTTTTTAAAAATTTCATTTACAGAATTTTTTGGAGATAACAAAACTCAATGGTCTTGGTACAATGTTCCTCAAAATATAAGGGAGAGATATTGGCCAGAATACAATAAACTGCCCGAGCATGGACTTGACCCTAACGCGCCTTTAGTGGATTTCGAAAACATGAAACAGCAAGAAGACCTTACCTTTTTAACTGGTGACATATATTATGCAAATTGGCCCCAAATTGTCAGCAAAAAAGGTAACAAAAAAATGTTCTTAGAAACAACTTGGGCTAAACCCTATGAACAAACATGGATGTCTCACATGTTCCAGCTAACAAAAGAAAAACGATTAAAAAGCGCCGTTTTACTAGCCTCCCCAATCACTCATGATAGATTTATTCATTATGAGCCCTCTGAAAGGGTTGAGAGTTGAAGTTTAAAACTTTAACTGGCTCTACTCGCAAGATTATAGGTATACAAAAATACAATATAGATTGGGAGTCAGGCAGTAAAAGTAAATTTCAAAAAAGCGTCAAAGATTTTCTTAAAGGCTACTGGAATAGGCATGTCGTATTTGAAGAGTTTCCAGTCGCGGGTACTCGAATGACTTTCGACTTTTATAATGCTAATGAAAAAATAGCAATAGAAGTTCAAGGAGGTCAGCATACGAAATATGTTCCTTTCTTCCACGGCAACTACAAAAACAATTATCTTATGCAACTAAAGCGAGATCATCAAAAGCATGACTTTTGTGAATTAAATAATATTAAATTAATTGAGATATATGAGAAAGAAAAAGACAAGCTTTCTAAAGAGTTCTTTCGTAAAAAATTTGACATTACCCTTTAACTAGTGTATAATATATTAGTGAGTAACATCAACCCAGATAACTTACCAACTTTTCAAATGCCCGAAGAGCTTCTTGAAAAATTATACGAATTCACGGGAAATTCTCACGATAGCTCCAAAGGTTTCTTATTAGCTTATACAGATCAAAACGGCACTCCATTAATTTTATGTAAAGCGGCAACGCAAATCATTGAAATGGGCATCCGTAAATCTCTTGAGCAATACCTAATTAATCTCGAAGGGGCAGATTCGCCTCTCGATATGAATGGCGATCAAGATTAGTCTTGACTTTTTTTATCTCTTATAATATACTCTTAGCATAAAATTATGCATTCTTATGACTTAGAAAGGCAATGTCTTGCCACACTTATTAATCATCCTGACTCTTTTATAGAAATATCTCACCTCATTACAGAGGATGATTTTTACAATGGTAGCTCTCAAGTAAACAGAACAATCTTCTCGATACTTAAAAACTCTATTGAGTCAGGCAAAAAGATCGATTATGTTATACTTTCAGAAAGGATGAATGCATTAGGCCTTTCATTTGAAGACAACATTAATATTTCAGATTATATTCAGTCACTGTCTTTACGCAAAACTAATCCTGATAATTTAATTGATTTAGTTAAAGAACTTAAAAACTTCTCAGTAAGAAGACAGGTTTCTAAAACTGCAGATCAAATAAAATCAAAAATGAAATCCGCTCCACCAGAGACGAGTTTCATAGAGTTAGTTGAAATGGCTGACCAAGAGTACAACGATTCTTTATCTATATATGATAATGGTGAAAATGTACCTGCCGATCTTTGCTCTCGTATGGAAGAGTTTATTGAAGAAAGAGGCAACAACCCAATGGATAATTATGGTTTCCTCGGTCCACACTCAAGACTTCACGAAATGTATGGATCTTTACTGAGGCCAGGTAACCTATCTGTTATTTGTGCTAGGTCAGGCGTTGGTAAAACTCAGTTCTGCATAGACTACTGCCTAAAAACCTCTGAGTTAAATGATTATATGCCAATCTTGCATCTTGATAATGGGGAAATGAGTCAAGAAGAACTGATGGCTCGTATATGTTCATCTATGTCTGACGTTCCTGTATATTTAATTGAGACAGGTAAATGGAGGCAGGCTGGGCCTGATGTAGTAAACAAAGTTCGTTCTGTTTGGCAAAAAATCAAAAAACATAAGCTTCATTATTTCAATGTTGGCGGAATGGGTATAGATCAAATTATTAACCTAGTGATTCGATTCTACTACGCTAAAGTGGGAAGAGGTAATCATATGATACTAAATTATGACTATATCAAAACTGCTTCTGAAAAGTTTAACAATAAAAGTGAGTGGCAAATAGTCGGAGAAATGGTAGAAAAATTTAAACATCTTGTCCAGACTAGCGTTGTGTACGATAAAAAACCAATGATCGCAATGATGACTAGTGTCCAAGGCAACAGAATTGGTATTACAAATAACAGATCCTCAGACAATATAGTTGAAGATGAGAGCACGGTTTCTCTTTCAGATAGAATTCAGCAAGTAAGCTCTCACTTATTTTTATTACGCAATAGAACTCATGATGAACTTCTCGAAAGTCCTCATTTTGGAACTCATAAATTAGTTTGTTTAAAAAATAGACATCTAGGCGAGAATGCAGTTAGAGCATTGCAACCCGTCAGAATGGAAGATGGAACTCTTCAAAGAAATGCTATTTTACTTGATTTTAAAAACTTCAATATAACAGAAGTGGGAGACATACAAGACCTCGTTGACGATACTTCTGCGATTGCTGGAGTTACTTTGTCTAATCAGACCGATAATTTACCAAATATATGATAAGTTCTCCGAAGATTAAATCAATTCTTGAAGAATTAGGTTACCAGCTTTCAGACAAGGGTTCATATTGGCAATGCGCCGCATTGTATCGCAATGGAGACAACAAGACAGCTGTACAGATTTATAAAGATACAGGAGCATGGAAAGATTATGTAGCCAATACTCCCTTTATGCCGTTCAAGCAGTTACTTGTTCTAACATTAAACAGCAATGATCCTAAAGATTTAGAGAAGTACCTTAGTAAAGATGAATCTTTTTTCCTAACTGAAAACGCTAGAGAAAAAAACGAAAAGTTATACATGGAGGATATATATCCTGAAGAATCTTTAAAAAAATTACTGCCCCACTATAAGTTTTATAACAATCGAGGCATATCAGATTCAATCTTGAAGCAATTGAAAGGTGGCTATGCAACAAAAAATCAAATGTATCAGCGTTTTGTTTTTCCCATTTACAATGAGTATGGGCAAATACATGGTTTTTCAGGTAGAGACATGTCAGGCAAAGAAGGCAGGCCTAAATGGAAGCATATAGGTAAAAAAAATAATTGGGTTTATCCAGCCTATGTAAAGCAAGATAAAGGAATATTTTTAGATGACATCAAAGAAGATTATGTTATTATTGTTGAAAGCATAGGTGACTGCTTAAATTTAATCGAGAATGGTTTTCGCAATGTACTTGTATCTTTCGGCTTAGACATTTCATCTAAATTACTTTGCGCGATTGTAAGGTTTAGCTTCAAAAAAGTAATCCTATCATTCAATAACGATTCTCAATCTTCTGAGAATAGAGGAATGAATGCAGCAATTAAAAATTATTTAAAGCTACTAAACTATTTTGACCCAAATGATGTTAAGATCTGCCTACCCACAAAAAATGATTTTGGAGAAATGGGTAAGGACGATTTTATAAAATGGAAAAAAAAGCTTACTGATGTACAATCTACTAATCAAGTGTTAAAAATATTAGAAGTTGCCAAAAAGCTAAAATCTGAAAAGAAGCTACCAAAAACTTTATTTAAAAACCTATCTCTTATAGAATGACAAAGCACGCCTCCGCCCTTTCGGCCAGTAGAATTAAAACCTTACAAGGTTGTTCCTGGAAATATTTTTGCAATTATGTACTAAAGCTTCCAGATAAGTCTAATGACGGAGCAAGTCGAGGCTGGATCTGTCATTTAATATTCGAACTACTAGGTGAGCCTAGACATAAAAAGAACTATGATTTAATTCTGGAAGAAGATTCTATTTTTAAGTGCCCTGCCATAAGCAAATTAACAATGTATCATGCAAAACGGTTGAATGTTGATGATGATGAAAATTTGCAACTCATCGATAAAATGACTATTAATGGTTTACGTTTTGACTTTTTTGGAGAAGATGATCAGATCCCTGACAAAGCAATTTCCGAAGAAGCATTTGATATTGTGGTTGAAAAAGAAGATATTTCATACCGCATAAAAGGTTTTATAGATAAATTATTTTTATATAAAGATAAATCATTTGCTTTAATAAGAGACTTTAAAAGCAGTAAACAAGTCTTCAAGGGTAAAGAGGTTACTGATAATTTACAAAACTTAATGTATTCTCTTGCTGTAAAACATTTATATCCAGAATACAAAAATGTTCAAAGTGAGTTTTTGTTTTTGAAATTTGATTTATCTAAGGATATGTTTAATCATGTAGGTAATGGCGTCCTTCAAATGGAGCCAGTGTCTGATGATGAGTTGCTTGGTTTAGAATATGAACTCACAGAGATTCAAGCATATATCAATAGCTTCGATGAAGAAAAAGCTGTATCTAATTTTGCTGGAGCACAATCTTACCCATCCGACGGAACCTTTGGAGGTCCTTTAGCTTGCGGTAAAGACGGCCCCAAGATTAGCAAAGGTCAACCAGTTTTAGATAAAGAAGGTAATCCCATACCAGCATTTATTTGTCCTTACAGAAAGCCTTTATCGTATTACGCATTGAAAGATGAAAACGACAAAGTTCTATCAACAGTTTTCACTGAGGATCACCATTTACTTTTAAATAAAAAGAAAAAAAATCAAACTATAGAATTACTAGAATACAAAGGTTGTCCTTACTGGCAAGCTCCAAAAACCGCTGAGCATGTAGATTTATTTAGTTAATAAGTGTAATACCTTGTATGGTATTCCCTATATTAATCGCATTTTCAGCTTTATCATTAGCTACAGTCGCTGCCTATTTTAGTATTATAGGCTTAACTACAATATTCCCTGGAGCGTTTTGGTCTATAGTCATTATGGGCTCAGCATTAGAAGTGGGTAAACTTGTTACTGCGGTATGGTTGCATAGAAACTGGAATAAGAGCAAAAGAATGCTAAAGATCTACCTAACATCTTCTGTAGTTATACTTTCTTTTATTACCAGTATGGGTATATTCGGGTTTCTTAGTAAATCTCATATCGAGCAAGAAGCAGGATCATATCAGCAAATTTCTCAGATTAATTTATTAAATAATAAAATAGAATCCATAGAATCTAAAAAGCTATCCCTCATACAGAGAAAAGAAAACAACAATCAACTCAAAGAAGAAGATTTTAATTTACTCTCCCGATTAAATGATAGATTAAATTTACTCGATGAAGCTGTAGCCACAATAAGATCCAAAGGAGGCTTCAGTGTAAGTAGTAAAGTAGAAGCTCTATCAGAGTCGCAATCCCCAGAAAGGTTATCTATTACGGAACAAAAGAAAGATATACAGTCTCGATTAGATAAGTACAGAGTAAAAAATGAAGAAGAAATTTTCCCAGAACTCTCTAAACTAGAAGAGGAATTATTATTAATTAATATTGATAAAAGCAAAATAGAATCAGAGCTTAAAAAGTTAGAGGCAGAAATTGGCCCAGTAAAATATATTGCAGAGATTATATCTGATTTTGGCGGTCCAGATGTTGATGCTCAAGCTGCGGTAAGAATAGTTATACTTATTTTAATATTTGTTTTTGATCCATTAGCAATCCTATTGGTAGTTGCGGCTTCAGCAACCTTCAAAGAAGCTACAGGCGAAGTTGTACCCAAAGATGTGGCAGAAATGAGGGATAAAATTCTCGCAGAGCTAGAAATGCATTTAGCTGAAGGTAAGCCAGCGGAATCTTTTATTGAAAGGTACAAAATATAACTTGACTTTTGCCACCAAAAATGGTAACATGTATCTATGTTACCTTTATTTAAGAGCCATTACTCTATAGGAAAGTCAATATTAACACTTGATGACCCCAATTCAACGAAAGAAGGTGGACCTCAAAGTGTTTTTTCGGTAGCTAAAGACTTAAAAACAGTTATTTTAGTTGAAGATTCCTTAATTGGTTTCCTTCAAGCTCAAAAGAACGCCGAGAATCTTGGCATGCAGCTAGTATTTGGATTAAGAATTTCTTGTTCCCACGAAAAATCTTCAGATAAACCCGCAGATTGCAGCCATAAAATAGTTATATTCGCCAAGACCGACAAAGGTTGTCAGCTTCTTAATAAAATTTACTCAAAAGCATATTGCGAAAATGAAGGGGTTGTAATTAATGATGATTTAAAAAATTTTTGGTCAGAGGAAGACTTAATGCTAGCTATTCCATTTTATGATTCATTTATTTACATGAATAACTATCATTTTTGTAGCTGTATACCAGATTTTTCTTTCTGTAGTCCAACATTTTTTACAGAAAATAATTTCCTACCATTCGATGAAGACTTAAGGGAAAAAGTTACCTCTTACTGTGAATCAAATAACTATGGAGTTGAAGAGTCGAAAACAATCTACTACCATAACAGAGAAGATTTTGCGGCATACCAAACATATAAGTGTATTTGTAGTAAAAAATTTAAACAACGCACTCTTAATGTTCCGAACTTCGATCATTTAGCTAGTCCAGAATTTTGCTACGAGAGCTACTTAGAAAATGCAAGCGCTTAAGTATTCAGATATTTGCTTAATCCCTAATTACTCAGAGTGCATGTATCGTGCTGACGGAGATCCCTCTGTTGAGTTATTTGGTAAGAAGTTTTTACTTCCAGTGATTCCCGCAAACATGAAGTCGGTCATAGATATGCATAAATGTGAGTGGATGAGCTATCATGGTTTTTTTTATATCATGCATCGTTTTGATCGTGATCTAGCTGAAGATGTTGCTAATGCTCAAGATTGGGATAACATTTCATTTAGTGTTGGGGTTAAAACTGAAGGCAAAATGGCAGTGCTAAAAATTAGTAAGCGCAAGCATCGAGTAGACTATTTAACTATTGATATTGCTCATGGCTATTCTCTCAGAATGAAGACGATGATTGAATACATTAAAAAGCATCTACCTGACACAAAAATTATTGCTGGTAATGTTGCTACTAAAGATGCTGTCAGAGAATTAGCTAGCTGGGGAGCTGATATAGTTAAAGTAGGCATTGGGCAAGGCTCACCATGCACAACTAAAGATAAAACTGGATTTACTATGCCTATGTTTACTTGCGTTCAGAATTGCTCCAACGTAACACTGAACAATGGAACTGCTATTCCTATCATTGCTGACGGAGGAATATGTTGCAATGGAGATATTGCTAAGGCTTTAGTCGCTGGAGCCACTATGGTTATGGCTGGCAGTATGTTTGCCGCCTGTACTGACAGTCCCGCATCGTTAATTAATATCAATGGCGTCAATCATAAAGCTTACTTTGGTTCTGCTAGTGCAGAAAATAAAGGCCATAACAACAACATTGAAGGAAAACTCAATAACATCCCAAACAATGGAATGACATACGGAGAAAAGTTTAATGAGATAACTCAAGATCTACAAAGCTCAATTAGTTATGCAGGAGGAACAACACTTTCTTGCTTAACTCCAGGCGAAGTTCAATTCTACCAATTATGAATAAAAAACAGCTACTAAGAATAAAAAAAGCTATGTGCTATGAAGATGTTCCAGAACAAAAAAGAACTATTAGGCAAATTAAAAAGCAATATAAAGCTTTATCAGATAAAGAAAAATCTCAATTTATAAAAGAAGTTGAAGAATATTTTGCATTAAAAAATAAATGAAAGAAAATTTACTTAGATTTAAAAATAATCAAAACTATCTGTTCTTTGACTTTGAAACCTGTTGTCTTAATTTAGGCTCAACAGACAACAAGCCTTGGCAATTAGGCTTTATGGTTATCAATAACGGAAAGGTAGTCAAAAAGAAAGACTATTGGATTCGTTGGAGTGACCTTAAGATGTCTGAAGCTGCAGCAAAAATGACTGGGTGGACTCAAGTTATGTACGACAAAAAAGCAGAAGACGCAAAAATGATACTTGCTGAGTTCGAGCATTATTTGTACGATGAATCTTATATTAATGTCGGGCATAACATACTTGGATTTGACATATATATTCATGGAATATTTCGGCGCTGTCTAGGCAAGCAGCCAGACTACTCTTATATTAGTAGATCAATAGATACATTATGCTTAGCTAAAGCAATTAAAAATGAAATTAAAATCAGTAAAAATGACAACTTCTTCAACTGGCAGTACAGATTAAACAACATGATTGATAGAAAGAGCAAGAAAAAACTAATGGATTTATGTAAAGATTACAATATTGCAATAGACCCATCCAAACTTCATGATGCAATGTATGATATTGAGCAAAACTATGAAGTGTTCAAGAAAATGCTTTGGGAGGTTGAGATATGAGTAGTTCATCTTTTTTAAATAATTTTACAGCTTATAAAGACTATGCTCCCGCAGGAGTTCTTTTACCCAAGATTGATATTGAACAAAAGTATTATTCTAAGCTAGACTTACCTACAGATACATCGAATTACGATTTTCTAAGAAGGTTATGCCTTGATGGAGTAAAGCAAAAAGGCATAGATAAAGCTAAGAATAAACAGGCATACTATGATAGAATTAAGTCTGAGTTAACTATTTTTAAAGAGCTAGGTTTTGTAGATTACATTTTACTAAATTGGGATATATTAAAATACTGTCATGAAAACGAAATACCTACAGGTCCAGGTCGTGGTTCGGCAGCAGGTTCTCTAGTTTTATTCTTAATTGATGTCACTAAAGTTGATCCAATAAAATATGATTTATTTTTTGAGAGATTTGTTTCTAAAAGTCGTGCAAGAAAAATTAAAAAAGATGGAGTTACTTATCTAGATGGAAGTCTTTTGGCTGATGTTGATAATGACATTGCATACGAACATAGGCAAAAAGTTATTAATTATATTGAACAAAAGCATCCTGGAAGAACTTCAAACATTTTAACTCTAAATACATTAAGCGGAAAGTTATGTATCAAAGAGTGCGGAAAAATAGTTGGAGAGCTGAGTGAAAAAGAAGTTAACGACATCAGCTCTTTCATTCCAAAAAAATACGGAAAAGTTGCCCCTCTTGATGTCGCAAAAGAAGAAAGCGTACGCTTCGGAGAATGGGTAGCTAAGAATCCCGATGTTTTTACTATAGCTAAAAAACTTGAAGGTTTAAATAAAAATACTGGAGTTCACCCCTCTGGCATAGCCATATCTCACCATCAAATTTCAGAAATTTGTCCAATACAAAAAGCCAACGATGGATCTTTTGTGACAGGCTACGACATGAATTGGGTTGCCGAACTAATGGTTAAGTTTGATATTTTAGGCCTCAGAACTCTCAGTGTTATATACGATGTATGTAAATCAATTGGTATAGATGCATATGATATTGATTTAAATGATAAAAAGTTATTTAAACCGCTGCAAGAATTAAGAAATCCGCATGGTTTATTTCAAATTGAAGCTGACACAAACTTCAGGGTTTGCCAAAAAATAAAACCTAGAAACCTTGAAGAGCTTAGTGCCGTTGTAGCTATCGCAAGACCAGGGGCTTTAGACTTTGCGGATAAATATGCTGAATACATTTCCACGAATGAATTCCAGAGTGTTCATGAGTTTTTCGATGAAGTGCTAGATTATACTGGCGGCATTCCTCTGTACCAAGAACAGCTTATGAAAATGGCCGTTAAGGTTGGCTTTACTCTAGATGAATCTGAACAGCTGAGAAGAATTGTTGGCAAGAAAAAGGTTGATCAAATGCCAGCTTGGCAAGAAAAAATTAAAAATAAAATTGCAGAGAATAAACTGCCTGAAGAAGTTTATGATGTCTTATGGAGCGTAGCGGAAGACAGCGCAAATTATTCTTTCAATAAATCTCATGCGATTGCATATGCAACTCTATCAGCTTGGACTATCTATTTAAAATTTAAATATCCTAAAGAATTTTTCTTAAGCTTATTAAGAATGTCCCAGTTTGAACCTAATCCACAAGATGAAATATCTAAAATTAGCCGAGAACTTAGTTTCTTTGATATTAATTTATTACAGCCAAACTTAATCAAATCACATTTTGACTTTACAATTGATGAAAACAACATTCGTTTTGGTCTCAACAGCATTAAAGGGGTCAGCCAAAAAAGCTTAAAATCATTATCAAATTTCAGAAATACAGAAATCTCCAATAAATACGATGTATTTCTATCAGCAAAGCAAGCTGGACTCAACATTGGCGTACTGTCAGCATTAATTCAAGCTGGAGCTCTTAGCGAAGACGCTACATTAAGTAGACCTAGATTGGTGCTAGAGGCTCAGGCTTTTAACTTGCTCACTGACAGAGAAAAAAGAAACTTTATTGCCATTGGGCCAAAGTTTAACTATGATATTCTCGAGTCAATACATAAAGCTAAACACGATCAATTGATAGGTGACGATGGAAAGCTAATCATGAAAGACTCTAGGTTTATCACTTTTAAGAAGAAATACGATAACTATAAAAAGATCTATGAGCAAAACATACAGTATGAAACTTTTGCTAATTGGTATTTTGAAAAAAAGTTGCTAGGCTATAGCTATTCTCATAAACTTAAAGAAGTATTTGAAAATGAATACGACTCCATCAGAGACTCATTACATTATTATGCAATGGAAGACAATGAAAAAGCAAAATTTGTTGGCGTTGTAGAAGATTCTTTTAGAAAAACTAGTGCTAACGGCAATCAGTATATCAAAGTCATTTTAAGTGATGAATTTGGAAACATGCCAGCCATGATGGTAGACTCTCGAAGAGGCCGTACTTGCACAGATTATATTCAAAAAGGTCACAAAATACCTGATAAAGATAATATATTAATCGTTGTTGGAAGAAAAGCTAAGGACATATTGTTCGTAGATTCAATGTCTATCGTCGATGAAAAAATTCATATGAAGTTGGCTGACTTAAAATAGTGTATAATATAATTGTATGTCAGCAAATTTTACTCCTAGATCTCAAGAAATTTTAGCTTTATCAAAAAAGCTAGCCGAAAAATACTCTCATGCAGAAGTTACTTTAGATCATTTATTATTAGCGTTTCTTAAAGCGGATTCATTTTTGGTACCATTGCTTGAATGGAAAACTAAAAAATTATTCAAACCAGTAGAGCATATAGTAAAAGAATCTCTAGATGATTTAAAAATTGAGAATGTAAAAGAGGTTCAATTCTCTCAAGAAGTAAAGGACTCGCTCGATTATGCCTATAATCTCTCTTCATCTAATCAGCATTCCTATATTAGTGTTGAGCATATTTTTTATGCACTACTTAATAATGTTGACTCAAAAATTATTGATTACTTCCTAGTCTGTGATATCGATGTCGTTGAACTGCAAGATATTGTTGATGAAATTTTAAATTATGACATAATATCAGACCCTCAAATATTATCCCAATCTTCTCCAGGGATGTCAATGGGCTCTTCAGCGACAAGCTCAAATAATAAAACTGAGTCTTATACCGTTAACTTAAATGACATAGCTAAAGAAGGTAAATTTTCTTTCCTCAAACCTAAGGAGTGCTATGTCAATAAGATCGAGGAGGTTTTATGTAGAAAAACAAAATGTTGTGCTTTATTGGTAGGAGATGCGGGCGTGGGTAAAACAGCCTTAGTCGAAGCTTTATCTAAGAGAATCGTTGATGTTGATTGCAATGGTTATTTAATAAATAAAAAAATTCTATCTTTAGATTTATCCAGCATGGTAGCTGGCACAAAGTATAGAGGTCAATTTGAGGAAAGATTTAAAAACTTCATTGAAGACACTAAAGAGAATAAAGACATCATTGTTTTTATTGACGAAATCCATACTTTAATGGGGGCAGGTAATTCTGAAGGCTCTTTAGATGCCGCCAATATGCTCAAACCGTATATAGCAAGAGGTGAAATCAAATGTATCGGGTCTACAACATTTGAAGAATATAAAAAAAGTTTCTCTAAAGATCCAGCTTTAAAAAGAAGATTTGAAATCATTAAAGTTGACGAACCTTCCGTGGAAGAGACTTTTGAAATACTAAAGCACGCATCTAAAGGTTATGCAGATTTTCATGGAGTTAATTATGAAATAGAAGCTTTAGAAGAAGCTATTAAACTTTCAGTTCTTTATGTTAATGACAAAAAGCTTCCAGATAAAGCTATTGATTTAATTGATCAAGCTGGCTCGCAGCTTAAAATAAAGTACTTCAAAAAACCAAAAATGGCAGTACAAATGGAAAAAGCTCTTTGCAGTGAAGACATAGATTCACAAACAAAAGATTCCATCTTTCAATCATATACTGATGTTATCGATAAGTGGACCAAGAAAAAATCCAAAAAAACACCACTAGTCACTAAGGCCGAAGTTAGGCATGCAATTTCATTAAACCTCGATATACCTATTGAAACACTGAATGAATCTAGCTCAAAGAAATTATTAAATCTTGAGTCAAGAATGAATAAAGAAGTTATAGGTCAATCAAAAGCTATCGAAAAAATATCAAATGCATTATTTAAAAGCCATTGCGGACTGAAAGATGAAGGAAGGCCAATAGGTAGCTTTTTATTCTTAGGTAAAACTGGTACAGGTAAAACCCTTACTTCTAAATCTTTGGCTCAAAATTATTTTGGTTCTGATAAAAAATTAATTTATTTTGATATGAGTGAATTTACTGAATCAACAGCAGTCAGTAAGTTTTCTGGATCTTCTCCAGGCTATGTAGGATACGAAAAAGGTGGCTTGCTGACAGAAAAAGTCAAAAGAACACCTCACTGCGTACTATTATTCGATGAAATTGAAAAAGCTCACCCAACAGTACTACAATCTTTATTGCAAATTTTAGAGGAGGGAAGATTGACTGATAATTCTGGGGAAGAAACATCTTTTAAAAATACTATAATTATATTAACGAGTAACCTAGGAGCTGATATCGTTGATAAAAATGCTTCTGTTGGATTTATGACTCAAGCTTCAACAAAAGAAGATAAAGTTATCGCTGAAGCTAAAAGCAAGCTCTCCCCAGAACTCGTTAATCGCTTTGATGGTATCATATTATTTAATAATTTCTCAGATGACGACTTAGGTAGTATCATTGTTAATGAATTATCCAAAGTTAGAAAAAAATTAAAGACAAAAAATATTAAAATAAGATTTAAACCTAGCGTTAAAAAAGAAATCTTAAAAAGAACTATTGCAGAAAATCTTGGAGGCAGGCCTGTCAGGAGAATCATACAAAATGAAATAGAAGTTTGCCTTTCTAAATTTATTATAATGAACGAGTGCTCCAATTTAGTTGTAGAATTTAAAGGCGATCAGTTTATTTGTAATGAGTTCAAAGAGTCCAACAAGACATAGAGTTAACTACGCTAGTGAGTTATTGTACAGCTGCTTCAATGCAACTGGATATCATTTTGCAAATTACGAATCTGATGACTGTGACGATTTTAGAAATCGACATTGGAATGATCTTGATGGAGGCAATCAAGTTAGGCAGCTGCATCGAGTACAGTCCATAAATCACAGTTTTCAAACCAATTTTATTGACATTAATGAGTATGGGCGTTCAGCAAGGATAGATAAAACTTTCCTAGAGACCCCTAATGTTACTCTAGATTTTGAATATCTACTTGCCGACGGCTATAATGAGCAAGTGTGCGGTTTTATTGTTGATGGTGAAACCCCAGCTTTAGCTAAACATATGTTATCTAATGATAGAATGCACGGGCAAAACTTTTTCATTGTGCAAGTGCCAGATGGGCATGATGTAATTAATTCAAACCTCGATAAGTTCGGGGATAATGTAGGAGTAATCGGCATTGGCAATGCACATTTAAGTCAATATGCCCTCACTGCCGAAGTAGGCTCTGCCCCGAGAGCTAGATTTAGCTTTGAAGGTTCTAATATTAAATCCTATAAAGGGTTTAAAAATCTTCCTATTCCATCATTTAATTTTCAAAAAGGATATTCAGAGCAAGATATAAAGTTTAGCATACCTGACACTTATGAAAGTTTTGTTTACGAAAAGCTTAATGGAATTGAAGATATTGTTTATGAGCCAGGATCAGTTGGAGTGGGTCCAGGCGATCTCAGAATCACACTAGACAACGCGGGTTATTTATCTAAGAATACTTCTTCTTTTAATGACTATTCTAACGGAGAAGCTCATATACAAGGTTTCACTATTAATGTTCCTATGGGTAACACTAAACTCAGTAGAATTGGTACAGACCTTGAGTTTGTTCGATCCTACAATTACCCTTCTAGAATAGATATACAAGTTAGAGCCTTAATGGGTGATCTCAGAGAGGCTCAAGGATTATGCGAGTTATTTACAACGGATAAGCATAATTTAGTTTTAATTATTCAAGATCCTAGATCAGTATGTAATCGTGGAGGAGTATTACAGCAAGATCAGATGAAAATGGCTTACTATATAAAAGGAGCTGTCCTTGATTCCGAGAGCTTTGGTCTTGCTATAGGAGACAACAAAGTTGTTGATTTAAATTTTCACGCTCAAATCTCTGGGCCAGATGATCTTGATAATGGTTTATTTATTTTTGGTTCCAGCTTTTTCGCAGATAGGCCAAGAATTTTATCTTGGGGTGATCCTCTAGTAAAAATATATTGACAATTAAATTCTATTAGTGTATAATACTTAGCATTGTTCTTTAAAATTTTATGGGGGTGTACTGGATTCGACTGATGTTAGATTCTTATACTGCAAGTAGGAGTGTGTCTGGCTCCTCAACAAGGCACAACAATTTACATGGCAATAAAAACCGTGTTAAAGCTCTCGCTTTTAAGAAGCGTCAGCTTGCTTTAGCAGCCTAGTATCTGCTACCTCGCAACTCTTGACGCAGATAGAGGGATTGCGGGGTCATCAATCTGCAAAACAGATAAAAGTTTACTTGTATCATAAACTGTAAATAATTGAAACAGGTAGTTGGATGTTTATGTCAAAACTATAAAAAAAATAAACTAAACTTGTAGATGTGCATGCTTGAAGGCACTCAGGACGCGGGTTCAACTCCCGCCACCTCCACCATTTTATATAAAAAAAGTGTATATTATAATGAATATTATGAAAAAATTATTATTACTCCTTAGTGTTGTTCCCGTTTTTTTATTTGCTAGTGATACATTGTACTTCAATAATGGCAAAGATCTTAAAGGCGAAATTTTAGAAGCTAATGCTACTCATGCCTTAATTAAAAGATCAAGCGACCTACAGCTATTTAGAATTGCAATTGATTCTTTAACTCAAGACAATCAAGCTTACATTAAAAACAATTTTCCTCCGAGTCATGCAGCTTTACCTAAATTTTCAAAACCATTATCTATAAATGATTTAAATACTCATTCCAAATATATAGATAGTTTAGTTGAAACTAAGTTAAGGTCTTATAATTTAAAACCTAATAAAGAAGTCGATGACGAAACTTTTCTTCGTAGGGCATATCTAAAAATTGCAGGAAGAACCCCGTCTTTAAATGAAGTTAATTATTTTATTAATAATAAAAGCAAAACTAAAAGGCAGCAATTAATAGATCAATTATTGGGCAGTGAAGGCTATGTAAGTCATTGGTTTAACTTTTGGGCTGACATATTAAGAATAAAAGACAGGTTAAGCAATAGGATATCAGGAGTGCCATATAAAAATTATGTAAAAGAATTTATATCAAACAATAGACCTTATGATGCTTGGGTCAGAGAAATGCTTTCTTCTTCTGGGCCATTGTGGGAAAGGGGCAACGAAGGAGTTAGTTATTTTGCTCGCGATGTAAATATGCCTCTTGATAGTATGGCCAACACTGTACGTGTTTTTCTTGGTACAAGCCTTGAATGTGCTCAATGTCACGACCATCCATTTGATCGCTGGACGCAAAAACAATTTTATGAAATGGCTGCATTTACAAGTGGTTCAACAAATTTAAGAAGAAAAGGGGCGAGCAACTTAAGTCAATTCAATAGATTAGTTAGCTCAGAGCAAAGAAAATTTGAGCAAGATGGAGAGCCTCAAAAATCTAGACAGCTCAGAAACGAATCCAGATCTATTCAAGATGTCCTACAAACAGGATTAGACAGCTTGGGTTCAGGTAAAATTAATTTACCCAACGACTATCAATATGATAATGCAAAACCAAGCGAAGTCCTATCTGGCAAAACTATTTTTGGTCAAGAGATCGACATTAAAACAAAAGCTCCTCAAGCAGGATCAAGAGAAATATATGCAAATTGGCTAGCTACAGACTCAAACCCTCGATTTACAGCTGTAATTGTAAATAGATTATGGAAAGAAGCTTTCGGTTTAGCTTTAATTGAGCCAATAGATAATATGTTTGACGATACTATAGCTACAGACCCTAAACTTCAATTGCATTTAGAAAAGGTTATGGTTGCATTAGATTATGATCTCAAGGAATTTTTAAGAATTTTATATAATACAAAAACATTTCAAAGACAATCTGTTATTAGAGATGTAATACCGAGAGATAATAAAGATAGAGTAATGCCCGTTGATGTCAAGTGGATTATTGCTGGACCAAATACCGACAAGCAGTCTCATAAAGCAGTTCCTTATTTTTATCAAGGTCCGATTCTTGAAAGAATGAGCGGAGAACAAGTTTGGGATTCTTTAGTTAATTTAATATTCAATGATATTGATTCAAGAAAACTGCAACAAAATACAAAAGGCTACGAAGATTTTAAAAATTTCTCAGAGATGACAGGTCAAGAGCTTTTTGATAACTTAATGGCTTCAATTAATAAAACAGAAAAACCTAAAGCTAATAACGCTTCAAAATTCACAGAGCCAATTAACACTGATTGCCCAATTAAACCAGGCAGAGCTATTGATCCGACCTTACTAGCCCTAAACGAGAATGGTGAAACTGTTGCATTTTGCTGTGAATCTTGTGTTGATAAATTTAAATCGCAACAAAAAACAAAAAAACAAGACTATCAGCAAAACTTTGTTAAAGATCGCAACTCAGTTAGAGCATCGGAGTTAACATCTCCCGCTCCTGTAGGCCACCTTATTCGTGAGTTTGGAGGCTCAGATAGAGAGCAGATAGAAAACTCGAATAAAAGCGCCTCAGCAACACAGGTTCTTAACTTAGTAAATGGTTTTGTTGAAACTAGATTATTAAGAAATAAAAATGCTCAAGTAATTAAGTCTATACAAGCACAAAAATCATTAGACGATAAAATTAAAACTGGATTCAAATCTATCCTTAATAGAAATCCATCAGCAAAAGAATTAAGTTTATTTAAGTCGTCATTAAAAGGCGGTAAAGAGGTATATAAAGAGATAATCTGGATATTAATTAATACTCACGAATTTATATTTATAAAATAACAAAAACAAAACTATGAAAATTGATGAATTAGGAAGACGAGAATTTATTGCTCATGCAGCAAAAGCTTGCTTTGGGGTTGGCTTAATGCCAATGGCTGGAGCATATATACATAATAATGTTAGTGCTCTTGAGCCAGCTTCTAGGATACCAACGGCTAGGCACGTTATATATTTAAATATGGGGGGAGCTATGTCTCATTTAGATACATTTGGTCCAAAACCTGATGCTCCAGACATTCAGGGGCCAACTAAGTCTATTCCGACTAGCGCAGATGGAGTTATATTGTCAGAAAACCTACCAAAAACTGCTCAACTCATGCATCATGGCTCAATTATTAAAACTATGAATACGAGTCAAGGAGCTCATGAACAAGCTAGCTACCTCATGCATACAAGTTACCTTAAAAGAGGTACTATTGTGCATCCAACATTTGGTAGTTGGGTCTCTAAACTCGCGGGTCCAATTAATAGAACTATCCCCACCAACATTAAAATTGGCGGAGGCGGAGGAGGGGCTGGATTCCTTGAGTCAAAATATGGAGCCTTACCAATCAATAATCCTACAGCAGGATTAGCCAACAGTAGAATGGCCTCTTATCTAGATCACCAACATTTTCAAAGCAGGATATCTATTGCAGAACAACTAAATCAAAACTTCTCTTCTGAATTTCCTCAGAAAAAAGTTCGCGCATATTCTGATTTATATAAAGATGCAATAAAATTAATGAATAGCGATGACCTTGATGCCTTTGACATCACCAAAGAGCCAGAATCCACTAGTGAACTTTATGGATCTACAAACTTTGGAAAAGGGTGCTTACTAGCAAGAAGATTAGTCGAAAACGGAGTGAGGTACGTCGAAGTTACTAGAGGTGGATGGGATACACACGACAATAATTTTGAAAGAGTGGCCGCAAATTGTGCAGATATCGACCAATCTTTAAGTGGGCTTTTATTTGACTTGGATCGCAGAGGTATGCTTTCTGATACCTTAGTAGTCTTAACTTCAGAATTTGGAAGAACTCCAAATATTAATGCGAGAGACGGAAGAGATCATTGGCCGTACTGCTTTACAGCTTTCCTTGCAGGGGGTGGAGTTAAAGGAGGCTTCACTTATGGAGAAACCGATAAGACAGGGAGATCTCCTGTTGAAGGTAAACCTATAAAACCAGAGGATTTAAACGCAACAATTGCACATACATTAGGCTTACCTTTAAATGACTATCAATATTCTCCATCAGGTAGACCTTTCACGATAGCTCATAAAGGAGAACCTTTGCTAGATATCTTGGCTTAATTTTTGAATTATTAAAAAAATATCCGAAACGATTTTATTTTTCTAGTGGACGATATATAAACACTTGACTATTCTTACATTTGTGATATAATGTAAGCTATGAGTAGAAAAAAGAATAGAAAACAATATCATTTTGCAAGAAAAACTTTCTCATATAATCAATTCTGGATATCATATTATACTGAGGTTTATGAAGACGAAAGCCAGCAAGATTTCGCAACATTTATTAAGGCGAAGTCTAGTAGGTTAGCTAAATCTATTTTAATAAAAAAATCAAAAGAAGACAACCCTTCAGTAAAAATTAAATCTGCACGCATCTACATGCTTCATAAAGATTTTGTTCGTAAATCAAGTAAAAGGAGATTAGATATTTCAGACTGGAGCGATGTACAAAATTGTCATTTTCCTAATTTAAATAATTATTTATTCAAATATCCTTTAGAAAGAAAAAAAGGTTATGATTATCGAGGTGGAAAAACTAATCTCGATCATCTAAAAACAATTGGCTTCAAAAAAGGCCAACCGAATTACTCAACATTACATCGTAAAGGGAACCATCTTCCTCTAACAGAAAGAAAAGGCAAGGTTTGGAATGGTGATCGGTGGATTGAGTGGGATAAGAGTGAAATGGAACATGCAAAATCTAAAATTATTGACGCCTTAATTCTAAACAATAATAATAGGACGAAAGCAGCTAAAAGCGTAAAAATGTCTAAACATAAGTTTTATCATCTCATGCATCGATGTGATACTCGAGAGTGGTGGAACGAAAATTATCCAGCACCAAAATTAATTCCACCTAAAGTTTCTACAAAGCAAAGATCTCAAACTCAGAAAAAAGTAATGCTCAAAAGAAAGCTAGAAGGAAAGCTCAAGCTACCCAACCATAGTCCACAGCTAGAGCAAAAAAGACTACAGTCATTACGAGCTTACCATGAGTCTATTTCGGATGAGCACAATGAAATGATTATTCCAAAAATTAAAAAAGCTTTATCTGAAAATTATAACGTAAGAACTCTAGCTGCTAAAAGTCTTGGAGTTAAACATACTACATTCAGAAAATGGATTCAAAAAACTAAACATTTAGTCAATTGGCTCGAAGAGTACCCAAGTCAATATAATTCACATAGGTCACAATTATGCAAGTTAATAAAATGAAAAATAACTCAGATTTGTTTGATGAATTCTTAATTGAATTCCAAGAAGATATTAAAAGAATTGTTGGTAAAAATAAAAAATCTTTTCACGCTCTTTCTGATGAAGAAATTTACAGTGAATGCAATTTACATTTGTTAAAGAGTAAAGACAAAATACTTGAAACATTTAAAGATAAAAAGCTAACTCAATCAGAATTTAAAAAAATAGCATATCATTATGCCAAGAACGAATGTGTTTGGTCTCATTACAGGTTTAAAAATCAAGCATACAATCGCAGAAAGTCTGATGGATTTATTCAAACCGATGAAGGAACTCAAACTATATTTGATTCAGAAATTCAATCAAAAGGTCAAGAAAATGAAGATATAGATAGTGATAAAAGCTTTATAAAATCCAATGTTGATAATTTTCTTCACATCTTATCAGAATATTCGTATATACTTTCACCAACTGAACTAAAAATACTTTCTTACGTTAAATTAGGGTTGAATCAGGATATTATATCTCAAAAACTTGGAGTAACCCATCAGGCAATTTCTTTTGCTTGTATTCAAATTCAAAAAAAACTTAATAACTACTTTAGCTTTGATGAAATTCAGTCAGGGGCATCCCCAAAATCTATATCAAAAGGCAATAATGCAATCGGAAGCTTCTTTTCAAAATGAATCTATTATATAAAACAAAAACATATTTAGTTGGTCATATGCAATACCTTAGCGGGAGAAATTGGCGTGAAGAAATTACGGATCAATTAAAACCTTTATCTATTACTTGCTTTGATCCATACAAAAAACCATTTATTAAAGATGTAGAAGAAGATGAAGCTTCTCGAGAAGAGATGGAGACTTGGATGAAGACAAAACAATACGATAGAGTTACCGAGCGTATGAAAATGGTTCGTGCATATGATTTAAATTTAGTTGATCGTAGTGACTTCATTATAGCTCACTTGGTTCCCGATGTTGCTAGCTGGGGTAGTGCTGAAGAAATTGTAACAGCAGTAAGAGAAAAAAAACCTGTTTTCATTAGTATGGAAGGTGGCAAAGCTAAAACTCCATTATGGATGCTGGGAATGCTTCCTCATAAGTATATATACAATAGTCTTGATGAAATTGTGGAGATGCTTTTTGCTATTGATAGCGGGAATAAGCCAATTGATTCTGATCGCTGGAGGCTATTACAAAAAAAGTTTAGATAATTCTTGACATACCCTATAATTTATGTTATAATGTTTTTCAGTAATGCAATTACATTTATGTAACTATTTTCGTTCAGTATATCACACTTAATTATCTTATCTTTTCCAACAGTACAACCTTCTTGTTTCTCACTATTAATAATTACTTGATCTATAAAATCATGCGCTCCATATTTTTTAAGCCATTTCCAGTAAAAAGTCTTAGTGCCTTTTGGACACTTCAATAAATTATCGCATTCTAAAAAAACTTTTGAGTATAAAGTTACATCCCTAAAACAATGTATTGAACTAGGCGGCTCACTTAACTCACAATCATAAATAACAACCATAAAATATTATACACATTATGTTAGAAGAACAAAAAATAAAATCAGATTGGCAACAACGCGAAATAGGAGCCTTTTGGACTAAAGATGGATCCAAAGGTAAATATTTATCAGGTTCTATAGAAATAGACGAGCTTGGAGTAAAGAAAAAAATGAAGGTTGTGATGTTTCCGAATAGATATAAAGATAACGACAAAAAACCAGATTATGTACTTTATCTTTCAAAAGATGCCGAAAAACCCTCTGTTGAGCCAGAAAATAATACCTCCAGCAACGAAGCGTCAAACAAAAATTCAGAAATTCCAGACAGTTTAGTGTAAGTATCACTACATGAATACTTTGTACGGCTTAATTAGCACATCAGAATTACTTAAAGAAAAAGACCCTGACGGCTCCTACACCTTCTCAGGAATGACTAAGAAAAACTTTCTTGGTCAAAAAGAAAACGGTGGAGAAGATGCGGCACTAGAAGATCTTTCTTCGCGTATCATGCATAACCTCAGTCTTACTGAAAATATTATTGATTTCATACCAAAGGTTAATATATCTCATTATAGGATTAGTAGTTCTATTTTTAGTTTAGTATCTGATTTTTCAAATAATTTAAATATTTCCATTGAAAGCCTACCCAATTATCAAGATATTTTATCTAAAATTAGATCTATTGGCATTATAGCCAGACAGAATAATATAACATTATCTATCTATCCAGATTCTACTAATAGTTTAATTAATGAAGATGATGTTCAAATTAATAATGCCGTCGAAGAACTTAATTTTCACAATTGGTTTTTTGAAACTGCAGGATTTCCATCGAATCCTTCAAGCCCAATAGTAATCAAACCTTTCAATCAACCATCTGTCAATAGCCATGATTCAGCAGTTGAATGCGTTAAAACTTTTTATCGCAACTTTAAAAAATTAAATAAAGATACTCAAAATAGAATTGTTCTTCAAAACGAAGATGAGGGTTTCTGGAATCCTGTTAACTTATTTAAATATTTTCACGTTTATCTTCATGAAAAATATGAAGATGGAATGGTTTTAAGTTATTATAATGTAGCTGATCAAAGAAATCCTGGCTCATTTGGCACTGAAACCGTTGATCCAGTTGTTAATATAGGTGCATTTCACGAAACTTGGATGGGGGTTGTTCCGATTTTTTTGTGGTCAGAAAAAAAATCAGCAGAATCAAATATTCCAAGCGATTATCTTTCTAAAGAAATATCTAATTTTGGCTACACCATAAAATGGGAATGCGATGTCCTAAAAAGAGATAAAGCTATAGTAAAATTCACAATGCCTCAAGAAGAGGATAAGGTCACTGAAGAAGTAATTAATACTATTACAAAAAATAAATATAAAAAGTCGCGCGAAACATCTCGTGCATTTAACGCTCTTTACGACCAAAACTAATGTCTGATTCAAAAAAAAGTTATAGAAAACTTTTTGCAGAGATTGCCGAGTCAAAAAGTTACAAAATAAAAAAGCCGTCCTTTCATCAAAGGAAAAATAGTATAGACATTATTCTTGAAGGGCAAACAAACGGGAAACCCACAGAAGTTACTATTGATATTAAGAAAAAAAACAGCAAAAGTGCAAGCAGCTGGGTTTATTTGGAATTTAAAAACGCCAAAGGTGGAGAGGGATGGCTTTACGGCTCTGCTCAATTTATCGTTTTTGAAACTAATTCTTCTTTCATTTTTATACCTAGGAAAAAACTAATTGATTTTTTAGATTCTAATAATATTATTAGATGGGACTTACCTTTTGTAGATAAACCTTGGAAATCAAAATACAGACTTTTTAGAAGACATGGCACTCTTGAAACTATTACTCAAATAAAAGTATCTGACTTGTACGATATATCAGGCTGTCAAGTATGGAAGAAGTTTTAAAATTTATCTTTAGTAGTTTTTGGGTATACTTAGGAACTATAATATTAATATGGTCAATCGGATACTCTATTTCTTTTCCTTTTTACTGGTACTATAAACTAAAACAAAATAAATTAA
>VMHT01140176.1_pt1 | contig 36540 bp, 35 predicted proteins | sample 4693611 | NCBI WGS metagenome assembly VMHT01 (sample SAMN12280063, study PRJNA550983) | marine metagenome | isolation source: seawater sampled from same location over 5 years 0.02-0.2 micron viral filtrate | place: USA: collected off the coast of southern California halfway between the port... ...
CACACATAATAAACTGTTATTCAGTTTTTAACACGGTTCGCAACGCACCGTAGATTAACAGTGGAAAACGCCTTCCCATTGAGTACACGAAAAACAAACGCTTTTGAACAGAAAACAATGCTTTATATATAGCAAACGTCGAGTTGAAAGCTCAAAATGTTATAAACACACAGATCGATTCGTTAGCACACTAGTTAGTCTATATCGATCAAGTTACTACTAGTAGTAAATGAGTTGAATCACGGTAATTGATCTGTACTACTAGTAATAGAGTCTAAACCGTGTTTATGTGTGCTGTTTAATTATGTGTTATTCGTTTAAAACCATGGTTCGTAACTACTAGTAGTATGTAACTGGTAATGACTTCTCCATTGAAGCACACAAATGAATCGAACCGTGTCGTTATACCGGTTACAGCATGGCCCCGCTGTACATGTATATGCGTTATATGTGTATAAACCTTTATGTGAAAAGTTCTCACTACTAGTAGTTGAGTAGAGTATACTATTAATGGCTCTGAATATGGCCCCGCTGTACATGTGTGTATAGTGTACGCATGTATATAAAGGTTGACAAACTTCTCTACTAGTAGTATAATATGTGCATATATTAAGAAAAGGTAGGAGTTTTATGAATATATCAAAAGAGTTTAGTACTGCGTTTGAATCGGCTGTGAATAACGCGGAGAATATTCAAGAGAATGGTTACGTTTCTTGGAATTTTGTTGATGCTGATGTCTATATGGACATGAATCAACTACACAGCTCAACACCGGATTCAGATCATTATGCTAAATTCGAGTTGTTGGCTTCTGAGTATGAAGCGAAACATGGTGTACAGTTACAGTTATAATCAATTACTCCCATAATAGGAATAACTGTTAACTCCAATCGGGAAGAGGGCCTCCGTATTTTTTACCCTTGATCTTCTTCCCGTCTATGCCTTGACGCTTCTTCTTGATGGTGTGTTTCACTTGTGATACACGTTTGCGAAGACCTTGGCTTTTACAAGAGGCCAGGTTTGATGCACCTAGATCCTTATCGGGTCTGGAGCTCTTGCAAAGTTCCTTGCTGGCTGGTGCTTCTGTGATTTCTGCGATCTTCATACACATATTTATCAAGAACACACAGTATAACAGAATCAGGAGGATCAGTCAATGCCAGAATCCTGAAACCACCCTCACCTTGTGGTTCTGTTAACCTTGGACCACCTTGACCTGGTGGGTTAAGATGCTGTATTAATGGCATTCCTAGCCGCTGATTCCTGGTGTTCCTTCGATGCACCTTGTTTGTTCTTCCCCTGGTTCTGCCACTATTCCTGGCAAAAGCCGCAGAAAACGGTTGACAAAACCCGTAAATTTGCTATAATAACAGGGTAACAACAAAAAGGTGGGAGCCAAAAATATGAGAAACTTACTAAACAAACTCGTCGAAATACTTACTACAGCATGTGGTGATGCACTAACCGTAACAGAACATGGTGGTGTTACACAATTTAAACTGGACTTAGGTACACTAGGTGCTACATACTTTGATGGTTTATGGGGTGCGAGTAGAATGCCGGAGCAACCTTTGTTCCTAGTGTTTAGCATTGAAGAGGACTATGTAAGCGATGGCAACGTGCCGGTGATTACTGATAAACGTGCATTGGTTTACAGTAGCGACATAGAGTACGTTATCGAGGACATGATTAAGCAGGCCTCCGGTGGATTGATTAGTGGTACTGGTAGTGAACAAGGTATGCAAGGTGACTTCGAACAGGAAGATGGCGTATACACACATGCATACAGCATTGACGTACACATTGATTCGCCTGTTTGGGAAAAACTAACTGATAAGGTATACGCATAAGTACTTGACAAATAACACTTTTTTTGCTATAATAGTTATATTAAATAACGTTATGGGAGTAACAAATATGCAAAAAAAACTGTTAAGCAATAGAGGACTGTTTAAGCAACTGTTAGCAAGAGATATACTTGCTGTGTTAGAGGACTTAAATGCTGGCACTTGGTGTGATTTAGCAACTGTTAGACAACATTTAATGGATAACACTGAAAGCAATACATTTTATATGAATAACTGTAGTGCTGAGGGTTATACGTTTACTGGATTTGATGACAGATTTTATAGAGCTATACAAAGTGTTAATGACACTGGCTATGGCTTAACTGTACGCAAAGACAAGCAAACAAATAGACTGTTTGCATTTAACACAAACTTTGCAAACAATTTTGTGGAAACACTTGCTGACGCATTTGATGACTGGACTGTTAACTATAACAGAGGTAACAAGTAATGTTTAAAGTATACAGTTATAACTATGATTTTGACACTGACACAAGTTGGAAAACATTTGAGTTTACACTAGACAACTTGAATGGCAGAGAGTTTGTTGACGACAATGAAGTTGCAAGTTTAAACACTTACATACAAAGCACTATACACGACGACAAGTATCATTTAGTGGGCATATTAGATGGCATTGACGACATGTTCTTTTTTGTTACACTTGACAAAGGCTTAACACACTAGCATAAAACGTAAAAGTTTACGCACATATTACGCACTATTGGATTGACAATAGTGCGTTTTTTCGTTATACTGTGTGCATATTAAATAAAACGTTATGGGAGTAACAAAAAATATGCAACAATATAAAGTAAACAACACTATTTTCAACAACATTGAGGATGCTACAGCACATGTTAGCACACTTAACAAAGCAGTAACCATCTCGCCTTATACTCCGCCAAGCAAAGCAAGTATAAAGTTAAACGTTGTACGCAATATGTTAATAAGGGAAATGCTTGAATGGGCTGGCAGTTTTGTACACAGCATGTCACCTAGTACGGATGTTAACTGGATGTACAGTTTTGAGGATGCGGATGGCAACAGCGACGCTGGGGACTGTTACTATGAGGATTGTGTTAACGTTACGTTTGGCAACAACTTAATGTGGGAGGATGCACTACATGACTACCAAAGTGCTGTTGACAACTTTGACTGCTTACTTGGGGACTACAATAGTGTTGATAGTGTTGAGGGTTTAAGTGACATGCTTAACAACATGTACCACACTATGAGTGACCACAGTAGTGAGACTGACGACTACATAGGCTGTGTGCGTGACAGTATTAAACGTATGTGTGAGGGTAATGACAACATAGCACACAGTTATGACCACCCACGCCGTCGCACTACTATAAGTTTTAGTGGCAATGTTAATAGTATGTACAAAGCATACATGCTTGACCGCAACAGTTAAACACTAGCACACATATTAAGCACAGTCAACCATAACTGTGCTTTTTTTTTGGAAAAAATATATTTTCCATTTGAGAGGGGGGTGGGTGGTATATATAGCGAGAATGGCGAAATTTGAAAAACCGCTTGAAAATTGCGTACAATTTTTTGTCATTCTCTATAGACCGGTTTTTTCTCCTACACTATACAAACTCTGTGTACACTACGCAACTCTAATCGCCTGTCTGTGTACAAGTGTGCTTACGGTTAGGTTAACACCGTTATTCACACTATAGGCTATATGTGTGTATACTGTACACATATAGATGTATCTCCTAACACCTTACTACACACTACGCACACTATAGAGAACATATCACACACTACAGGGTTACACAATAGATTATTCAATAACAGTATTAACACATCACTTAACTACACACTAGACGAACTCTACTACACACTACAAGAACTCTACTAGATCAACTCAGAAAACAGTTACTGGCCAACCGGTGGTAAAAAAATTGCGTTTTACCGGTTTTCCATGGGGTGGTATATCTCCTCCTTGGCCGTTATATGGTGTGTTTATACGTCTGTTTAACGCCGATTTAAGTGTTGTATTGTGTACATGCGGTATTATATCCAGTTGCACACAAACGTTGCTTAGAGACGCTTATATTAAGTCGTATGTGTTGATATCGCCTAGGTGGTAGTCTAATGTATCTGGGTTTACAATACGCAAGAATATTCTGCCGTCTTCCAACTGTTCTGCTATAAATGTAGTACCTGAGTTGATGAATTCTGACTTTAACAGTTCATCTCCTCGGTCTGTGAACACTATGCCATGGGCGGATATATCGAAGTGATAATCGATATACTTCATTGAGATTCCTCTATGTGGTTCTTTCTGCTATATGATTATACAGCTCTTCTGCATACAGGCGATGAGGTAATTCGTCATGATGCCAGTATTGTGCTTTGGGATTTTCATATCCTAGTTCTTTGTACTTGAAAAAGAACCCTTCTGCGTCCCACATACACTTTGATTCGTCTATGAGTTTCCAGTACCAATCAGTATATCTAGAAGGATTATAAGGCAACATGGTGTTGGCAAACACATAGTCTATGCCTCTGCTTTGTAGATATTGTTGTGTTAACAGCATTTCTTTCACAGTGATGAGGTCTAGGATGTCTGTTTTGTTGTACATAAACTCGTGCCAGTAAGGCATAATTGACTTTTCATATGGCGTAAAGCCTTCCCAACCGGAGTTTATTTGTAGCCAACGTTTGTTTATTTTGGTAAAAGTATCCACAGCAGGGTTAGAACCATCGTGATCAACATCGTGTCCTGAGGGTAAATCAATACGAGTCATCTCTGTCCAACCTACTACTACGAACTCAACGTCTGGGTTTGATTCACAGTAGTCTATCACAGAACGTGCTATAGCACTATTTGATTGTGCTCCTAGTGAAATGTTGTGTGGTGTTAACTGTAACATACCTGACAACACAGCACCAAAACACTTGCTACGGTTGTATGCACTATCTTCAGTGCCGTCTATCTCAAAGCCTGCACTATGAGAACAGCCTGCTATCAAACACTTACTCACGAGTAAATGTGTCTTGTTCGTTGTGCTCTCGAGCTGTGGCAGTAAATGTATCGTCTGGTGCTATCTCAGAATCAGCATTCATGAATCTCATGCGTTGTATGATATCCCAATTAACACCTTCGCTGGGCTTCCATGCTTCTCTGATACCGCCTACGTCACTGATATCTGCTTGTTTGTTCTTAGCCATGTTATCTCCTAATCAACATCACAGTCTGGGTATAGACGGATGTTTGTGTTGTGTGTTATGTTATACTTGACTGCTGGGTCAAGTTCTCCTGTGATTTGTAATGTGTAACGATCAGCAACGCCTATGTTTGATGCGGCATGAGGTACGTCAGCCTGCCATAGTGCATAGTCTCCTGCTGACCAATTTGTTACTGCTTCACCGTTAAATTCTAAATAGTGTCCTGGTTTCCAATCTTCTAAGAACACTAATGCTCTGTATGTGTTATCTCTGGTAACACCAAATACACGTTCGTATGTTTCAAAGTGATCTACATGTGTAGGCATTATGTCTAGTGTTTCCATTTTGTAAAACACATAGCCACAGTTTGATAATCCTATCTTGGTTGCTACATAGTCTACCCAGTCCGGCATAGGATTTCTGCTGTCGTACATTCCGCCTGAGAAACTTGCATGATAGTAACCTTTATCTCGCCACACAGTTATTTCTGATTCTTTGATAGGTTGCTTGGTGTAATCAAAATGCTTATGCTCGTCTGTCCACACAGGTGTAACGTGTCCTTGGTGTGCTATGCTCATGCTTGTCTCCTTGTGTCTGCTGTTACACAATGGAATCCGCCGCCAAGTGTTCTTTGATGCCTAGTAGGTAACATAGCACAGTCGATGCCGTGCTTTTCTAATTCTATTCTCAGAGAATGTTGATTCTCTTCTAGTGCTACCAGTGTAGGTGATATACTTAACATGTTCATGTTAATCCACACACTAGCATTGTTATAGTCTCCAAAGTAACCTATGTCTGTAGGTTCTGGACACATGATGTAATCCCAACTTCTAAATGGTTCAGGTAGCACACTAACGTCTTTGATTCTTGTAGGGTTAAGCAACATCAAGCCTTCTCGTAAGAAAGCAACTGTTGAGTCTATGTGCATGTATGAATACACACCCTCTAGTAAGTGTACGTTTAAGCCTGTGTGTTCTCTTAACCAGTTTGCTCCTGCTACGTTCCCTGAGTTACTTACCAAGTACAGTATATCATCATTGGCACGAATACAGTTAGCCGCATCAAAACTAGGTGCTACTTCTGTTAGTGCTAGAGTATCTGGATCACCTAAACATGCTTTGTTATATAAATCGTCTTTGTAATATCTAGGTGCTTCAACAAGTCCTGGTAAATGATGTGCTATCGATTGATAGTTTTGATTTCTTGCACGAATAGGTTGCGGTGTTGCTATAGCATGTTCACCATGTAAGAACACTATGTCTCTTGGACAATAGTCGTAGTAGTGTACAGGAATACTATCATTGTTAATAGGACGTAACACATCAACACTCTCTCCTTCTAAAAACTTTACAAATGTTTCTAAGTCTTCGTCTGCTTCTTGTGTTACTTGCTCTGGATAAGGTCCTGTGTGTATAGTTGTTTCGTCTGGAACGTCGGCATAGTTAACCAGCCTCATAGAAAGATCAAAGTCGGGTATCCTAGCACCTCTTGCCGTGCCTACTATTACTTGCTGTAGTTTATCCCATTCGTTTGTTGCGTACATCTAATCCTCTAACTTAACAGTAATCATATCTGCATCAATGGCTGTGAAGTTAGATGCTTGTGCTAAATGCTTGTTGTCTTCGTTAACACCTGCGCCAATTGTATCGGGTACTTCTACTGTGTCTTTGTTTCTAAACCATTGTCCTTTGCCTTTGTATGTGTAATCAAAACTCCAGTCTATGGTCTTGTTTAAAAATTCTTCTTCGTCTAGCAAATCACCAAAGTCTGATTGGCTTCTACCTTCTTTTCTATCCCAGTCCGGCTTAGCAAGTTTTCTTGCTCTTTTGGCTGTGTTAGATTGCATACGTGAGTAGTCCTGTGCATAGAACGGACCTTTACGTCCGCCTTCACTTACAGGAGGTCTATCATCATATGGATTGTCTACTTGTTTGTAATCGTACTTGAAATTTGCTTTCCAGTTACCGTCATCATCAATAACAAACTTGTATAAGCCATTAAACTGATCTGCTGGACCAAACTGATTACCAAATTCTCTTGCATCTATATCTGGATTAAATTCTACAGTACATCTGTAGCCACCTCTTGTTAACCACATCATTCTTAAGAATGGCCATATCTCATTTACTAAACTATCTGCAAAAGGAGAAATGTTTGGCTTAATTATGTTGTAGTCAAAGTCCTCATACTCGATTTCGTGCTGTACATCAGTTTGGTTAAGTCTAATCATATAGTGTTCTTTGCGTAAGTTAAAACGTACAGGGTAACCAAACGGTACATCTGTACAACCTACCATAAAGTCTAGGAACGTGTGGAACAGTTTAACTCTATGCATAACGTGAATGCCTGCAATAGTAAAGTCATTTGCTATCCAATGGTTTTGATATTTGTGATAACTTACATTATACTTGTGTGGATTCTGTCCTACAATGGTTTCAGGTCCTACTGCCATACCTACACCGGCGCCAACGTTATTAATATTCATGTTTCTATTACGCCATAAGAACGTCATTGTTCGTGCAAAGTCGTGATGTTTTTCTGTAGGGAAACCTACAATCCAGTTAGTGGCGGCGTATACTCCGTGCTTCTTGCCTGAAGCAAAGTTGTCTTCCATCTCTTTGATAGTAACACCTTTAGCCATATCGTCTAATACTTTTTGTGAACCAGACTCACAGCCATAGTTCATCATAATGCACCCACCTTCTGCTAAGTCTTTAAAGTAGTCATCATCCATTCTACCATCGCAACGAGCATAGCCAGTCCATCTCATTTTAATATTCTTTTCTCTAAGTGCAATAGCAAATGCTCTGAGTTCGTTAACGTTACCATTAATCAAACTATCGATAAACCACATAACGTCTGCACCTTTCTCATAGTACAAGTACTCTGCTTCACGTAATACATCTACTGCAAGTCTTTGTCTGTACTTCCAAAAGTGTGTCTCTTCACAGAACGTACACTTAGCAGTACAACCACGTGAGAACTCTGAGGTTACTCCATTAGGTACTTTGTATTCGTTAAAGTCTAATCCCTCATAGTCAGGCATTGGCATATCATTAATATTGATACGTTCCATTTCTTCTTGTGTAATCTTATACATAGGCCCTCGGTCTATGCCGTCTTCTATGTCTTGTAGTATGCTTAGTATAGCCGCTTCGCCTTCTCCGGTACATATATAATCGTAGTAAGGTCTAATGTCAAACCAATCTTTCTGTACGTTACTTCCGCCTACAGCAATTTTGATGTGCGGTGCTCTTTCTTTAAGTTGTTCACACATCCACTTAGTTGGTTCTTCGGAAATATAGTATTGACTAAAGCCTACTACATCAGGATTCTCTTTTATAATATGTTCTAATCCTTCTTCTAGTAATGGTTCTAGTAAAGGGTGAATGTCATGCATGTATGTGTCACCAAGCCAGTGCCAACTAGCACTAGGATCCCATAACCTAAAAGGAATCTTCTTGAGAGGTTGCCAATCGTTTTGATTGAGATTATATGCTTTAACATTTAAGTCTAATATACTTGTTTCGTATCCTGCGGCTTTACATACTCCGCTTAGTCTTGCTAAGTTAAATGGAGGAAACTCAGGTGCCCATTCTGGACATAAAACCAGCATCAGTTTTGTACTGCGAGTCTTGTAATCTACATACACAGACTTTGTATTCTTTTGTGCAACTTTTTTGGCAAACGGCGCAATGGTGTTCATCATCTGCTGATGCCTTGCGTCTTCCACACTGAGCTCTGGTCGTATATACCTATCAGTGTCAGCCTCATCAACCGCAATGTTTGTGAGGTTAAAGTCTAAATGTTTCTTATGTTTGTCTACCATGTTATCCTTTAAAATATTCCCCGACTAAATCGTAGTCAGTGGTATTTAGTTTCTTGATTGATAACAAATGATTATAGTTGTGATCTATTATAGGCTTTAGTTGCACTTGTAGAACTAACCATTCGTCATCTGTTAAATTTGCTAAACGTAATACTTCTTCCTCTAATGCTTGTAATCTTAACTCGTCGTCTTCAATTTGATCATATTCTTCATTTATAATACCATCAAATGTTTTATATCCTGCTTTACGCAAGTATTCTAATGTTCTATTAATACCTGCTACCACGAAAGGATGCCTGTGTGCAATTGGTTTATATAGTTTCTCACTTATAAACACACCGTCAGTATGTACACAACTTATGGGTTTAGTACCTACGTTACCTAAACAATGATAGAAATTAGTCTCATTTACAACACTAAAATAACTATCATTAAAATACTGTAAATCATCATCGTTGATATCCACAGGATTATCTCTTTCTACTGTTCTATTTAGCACTAGTGGGAGTCTGCTCCAATTTTTATAGATATTGTGCATATAAGGTTCTTGCTTCAATTCTTCGTCTAACTGATTATTATTTTCAAGTAACCAAGCATCTTTATTTGAGAATCCTTCTGCATGGTTAGATAAATCAAAACTTACAAAACTATCTTTAACAAGATCGTGTTCAAACAAGAATCCCACCATCCTGGCACGTTGCCATCTAGGCATTCTGTTAAAGCACAATAGTTTCTTAGTTCGTTTGCCTATGTGATACTCTCTGTCTTTCCATACTGGGTGTTCTGTAAAGTCTTGCGATCTACTTGGGTAGTCCATATACATACTATCTTTAACTACATTTTCAAATCTATGTCCACTAATAATTTGCATCATAGGTTCAATGCCCATGATTCCGCACAGTTTATTATAACTGTCGGTGCCATCAAGTGCCGCAGTTAACATAAAGAAACTACTTTTAGGCATGAAGTCTAATGCTCTTATTAGTCTGTGTGCAGTTCCTATGCTATGTGGTTGTAATGCTTCGTCGGCATTTGAAAATATAAATTTGTCTTTGCCCTTTTCTATTGCTTTTTTAATTGCATGTAATAACTCTAAGAACGGTAATCTATATGGAGCATATTGAGAATCGGCACCAAAGTACATTGGAAATATTCTATCCCAGTGTATAGCAAGATCAGGGTGTATTCCTAGTATCTGATGTTGGAACAGTTTATCAGCATTTTCACTCCAAGGCTTTAAGTATTTTGCTGGCTCTCCTTGTAAAGGATATGAAATCCACCAAGCAGAGTCGCCGTCTTCATTCCAAAAGAATGTTTCGCAATCTCGTTGATTCTGGTCTCTCCACGGCTTATGATCTCTTGACTGACTGTATTCTGGTACTACAAACAATGTCGACCAACTGCTAGTATTGTATCCTTCTGGTGCATCTTGCTCTAGCAATAGCACAACATCTGGTCCACACATAGAAGCCATGTCTCTAGTTTTATTATAATCTGTCAGTTGCGTAAGTACTGCACCTCTGCCTACAAGTTGTGCATGTAAACGAGGATTTAGTTTTTTAAGGTTCGCAATATCTTTTCCTGCATAACAAATCTCTTTACCATGTGCAAGTATAAATCCTGCTTGATCAAATTTATCTATATTGTCCATTGTTCACCGTGTTCGTTCCATGGCCACTGTGGGTCATCAAATACTTCCTGTAATGTTGTTTGTTTCATAATGTCATGACTAAAGTCTGCATAGGTTTTGCTTTCATCTCCCATTGGGAATCCTATATGCACTAACCAGTCTCGGTATACAGGACTGCTAGGGTGGTAGTCTTCAAAGTCACTACCGTCGTGTGTGCTTTTATATGTGTAATGTACTGGCCACTTGCACTCGTTGTAAGTCCATAAACACGGCTTCACTATATCTAGGTCGTCGTACATATTCTGTATACTATGTGTTTCTTCGTCTGAGAATCCTGCATAGTATCCTTGACCGTTTAACCCTAATCCCATTAAGCCCACACTATCAAATGATTCTTGTTTCAATGATTGTGTTACTGTATCGATAATGGCACAATCTCTCATAGTCATTCCTTGAACATCGACATGTTCTTTAAAGTATTCATCAGAGAATACATCACTTCTGCCAAACACGTTACCTGGTGTACGCCATTGTCCTTTAATCCATTTGTCTTCTCTATAAAATGTACTCCAACAAATAACAACTAAGTCTTTGTTAGTTAATGACATTTTTCTTTTTGCTTGACTAAGCATAGTTTGTATATAACTATTACCAGCACCGCATTTGCCTAAGTTTGTATATTCTGCGTTTGGCATATCCTGTGCAAGTAAGTCGGCCCATGTTGCCCATCGGTATCTAGTAAAACTACAACCAAGTGTTACTAGCCTGTCGTACTTAGACAAGTCTATATCAGCAATGTTTGAATTATTGTAGTACATTAAAAATCTCTATGCCTCTGCTTATCGTTATTCAGTTTTTCTTGTAAGGTTTCACCTTCGGGCTGTGCCCATGCAACTGCATCTATTGTTTGGGGCATGGTGTCTTGGTCGATATGTGTTATTCTGCCAAGCCTACTGCGTTCAGCAAGTACTCTATAGTTATATTGTAGTATAGGCCACATCTTTAAATACAATGCATGACACTCATCTAAACTCAGCCCGGATATGTAATCCATTATCTCTACAATCTTTTCTGTTCTAACTAAATGATCTTCTTCTAAGTCGTAACCTTCGTCCCAGAAATCTCCAAACGACTTATAGCCTAACTCGTGCATATATTTTAATGTGTACGGTGGTGCTACTAGTATGAACGGTGTCTTAAATTGGATTGCTTGTAAAACTTTTTCTGATATGTTACCTGTTGGTTGGCCATACCTACTTTCAATACATACATCTATAAATGCTTCTCTGTAAATAGGTTCTAGTGGCAAGTGTGTAGGATTAACTACAACAGGGTTGCCAATATTATCAAAGTCTGTGTTAGTTGGGTAATGATGGCCGGCGCATTCAAATACATGAGTACTGCTACTTGCCTTAACATCGTACGTTATAGGTGCTTCTTTGTTTAGCATTTCTATTCCTTGTTTCATGTTAAACAAGAACTTTGGTTCCCTACAAGGCTCCTCACCGCCTATCCCGTTAACGTTCATCCACGGCGTACTTAGTAAATGTTCCACTGGTGTATCGAAGAACCATATGAGGTTACTGTCTACACCTCGTGTCTCATACTGCTTTAGTATTGCACATAGTATTGCTCGTATGCTTGTAAATCTCCAACAAGTACAAACAAAGTGTTTAGTAAACCTGCGTTTAATAGTAGGGTCTGCGTTGTCGTAAACTATCAGCTCGTTTAAGAATGGATCGTCACATAGTAATTTCATTTGCTTACTGTAGGCACTACATGCTGTCTCAACATTATAGTCGCCTGTGTGTACAATTACATTATATAATTTGTTCTGTCCTAAGAAGTATCCAATAGAATCTAACTCTGTTGCTCTAATTCTGTTGTAGGAATCTTCGCCATTTACATTCTCTCTAGGAAACTCTGTGTAGAAGCCATAGTTGTGTACGTTGAGCCAATACCCTGCAATAGGATCATCTTCATAATACAAACAAAGAGGCTCATATAAAAATATATGTAATCCTTTTTCGTTACATAGTGCTACTGTTTCTTCGCTAAACTTTAAGTCCAATAATTGTTTTATTTCACCGTTGGCTTGGTAAAACAAACACGGTGCTTCTAAATCTTCATATTCGTTCCATCTTCTAAATTCTTGCCATGTCCTAATACGAGGTATGTCATCTATAGTTGCTTTCATAATGTTTGGATGATTTATACTACCTTCTGGAAAATTATAATATGCCAGACTGCTGTACACTTCTGTATGTATTACATCCATTGTGTTTACTGACTTGCTTGTTTCTTTAGAATTCTTGTCAGACATTAGTAGTTTACTCTGTGTGCAAATTGATATTCAGACTTGTTACGCAATATGTTATAGTTGTCCTCACATATTTTAGATACGCCATTGATCCAGTCGCTTAGTTCGTTTCCTTGCAATGCATCTAGTCTCTTAGTCTCTGCTATAATTTTTTTCATACGTTTAACATCATGTTGTTCTTTATCATAACTTTCGTCAATGTAAGGCTCAAATGTTTTGTAGCCTATGCTTTTTAATGCGGCTAGACTACCATGTGGTGCTATTAATAAAAACGGATGTCTAAAACTAATTGGCTTAAATATTTTTTCACTAAAGAATATTCCGTGCTCGTCATCTTGTTCAAAGTAATGAGTTTCGCTTACTAGACTAAAGTATGTTTCGGCATACATCCAATCGTCGTTTGCAATAAACTCTGCTCTGTTTGTAACTAGTTCTTTGTGATCTAAGTACATAGGTGGCATACTTTCTAATTCTTTTTTCATGTTATCTAGTTGTCGTGCAAACTCTTTATGCCCAAGTCCCCTAACCATGTTTACTATTGTAGGGTGTGCTTCTCCCCAATCTCTGCCATCGTCACTTGGACCAAAACTTATTAGCCCATTATCAAGTAAGCCTTCCATCTTCAGCATAGCAACAAACAACGGTCTATGATTACGCCATCTTCTATTAAAGTTTAAAAATGATTTTTTATATTCTTTATCTTCTAGTGTGGTTGCAAATTTATGTTTACAATGTCCTACTAAATATTCTAATTGATTCTGTGCGCCTTTTTCAAAGTCAACTATGATCTTTATCTTAATTGAATCTTGATTATCTCTAGTAGCAATTATTTCTTCGTTCACTCTGCCGGCTTCAAATGCACCAGTCATTAATATTATTTTATGTGCAGGTATGTTATAACGGTCCACTAGACCGCTGTAAACGTCTTGTATGCAACTTAAAAAGGCTTCGTGACTATTTGATGCTACTAAGTGTAACTTGCCGTTAGGTTGCTTTAAATCTTCTAGTTGTGCGTCTGTGAGTATTTCTTCTAGTGGTATTAAGCCTAGTGCTGGACCTTTACGGAATTCGAATACAAAGTAATCTAAATCATCTTCGTTCCAGTTGTGCATAAATGTTATCATAGGAGTTGCATGATCTTCGTGCCAAAGTTTTTTAACCTTGCCTGTGAATGCATCTTGCTCTACATCATAAAATCTAATAGTGTCGCCACTTTGTTTATTAATCAGTGCCAACTGCTATCACCTCCGCTTCTGCATTGTATCTCTTAGGAATAATAATATCTGTACCGCACATGCAATGAAACTTAGTGCATGTTATTGTCTTAGGACCTACTTTGCTTATATCATCTAGTATGTGTCCTACTACCCCACTTAGTCCGCAACTTGCTAAACTTACTTCGCCAACTGGAGATATAAAAACACAATCGCCTATATCACAATTCCAGCCTGTAAAAAAGTTTTCTCTATTAACAATTACATTGTTACTGGTACATACTTGTTCATCTCCATCTTCTCTTACTGTATAACTAGCAGTACCACTCTCACGTTTATAAGGATTTTCAATAGTCTCTTCTTGTTCTATAGAGTGTTGTTCTATGAATTCTGTTTTCTTTGGATCGTTGTATTCCCATGGCCCTGCATTAGCACTTAGCTCGTCGTATAGTGGCGTCCATTCAATAAAATAGTTAGGCATAACTTTTTTAAGGTGTTCGCCAAATGCTACACATTCCCAAAATCTCTCATCGTGCAATAGTATCTTAGAGCTCATGTAGTTTAGTTTATCACATAAGTATATGCTTGTCTCTGCATACTGTTCTTTCTTTGATTGCTCTACATGAAAACTAGCAACAACATCATCAAACAAATGTAAATGTTTCTCCCACCATGCTTTAGGTCTACTAAGGTTTGTGTTAACAGCAATAGTACAATCGGGCAATACTGTTTTTAGATGTTCACATATTGGTATAAAGTTTTTCCATGCAGTAGGTTCTCCGCCACTAAAGAAAAACTTAAAGTGTTTGTAATCTCTTGCTTTATATTTCTCGATAATTTTATCTAAGTTAGCAATATACTTTTCTGTGTTGCCTTCGTTGGGACTGTCTCCAATCCAGTTTCCAGGATTACAGTATGTGCAACTGAAGTTACAAAAGTTATTCACCTGCCAGGTTACACTAAGGTATTTCTCAGGTGCTTTTATTTCAACTAGTTTCTTTGACACCATTCATAAACCTCATGTAGTTGTGGTATTACACTAATCATATTTTCATCTCTGATCATATCATATTCGTCGTTGTTGTCGAAAAACTCTAATAGTTTTTCCTTGTTCTCTTTGCCAGTCCATAATGTTTGCACTAACATTTTAAAATCATTTCTTAAGTCTGTATCTTCGTCTGCATGGAACTTAGCAATATAGTTCTTCAGTTCTTTTATAACTTCTAATCTAACATGATTGGGTAGAATTTGTATAGCGGCAAAGTCAGGATACGTTAAAACATTTACACGTGGTGGTAGTTCTCTACTTACAAAGCCATTGTCATACATCCAGTCATACATTTCACCATAGTTAAATATGTTCCATATACTTACTGTAGGTGTAATGCCAACTTTAATATGCGGTGCCTTATCTTTAATTGTAAGCATGTTATGTTGTACTTTCTCCCAATTAAAACCTTTACGCACTAGTTCGCCTTGCTCTCCGATAGAATCAATACTTGCCCATATCTCCATTTTAGGAAAGTGGCTCCACAGCTCAATTAAGTCTCTACCTTTATGAGATATCTTACTCATATTAGTTGTGTAGTTTAACTGTATATTCTTTGCTAAGTCGTTTTCAATCCAATAGTCCAGGCACTCGTAATGCTCTGGTGTAACAAGTATCTCACCACCTGCAAAGTAACATTCCTCTACATCATCTAAGTAAGGGCGTAACTTATCCATAAACGAACCGTCTTCGTTATTAGATATAAGTGTCTTTGCTTTCTTGTCATTTTCATTACCAAATCGTGTAATGAAAACATGCTCGTCTATCATCTTAAGTTTTTCTTCACCATGTAAGTTAGAACAACCAGGTCCACAACTACGACATTTAAAATTACATAAGTTACTAAAACGTATATCCATATACTTTAGTTTGAACTCGTCTATGCTTCCGTCGATGTTAGTTGCCTCAATTATGTCAATGCTATCTATACCACGGACCATGTTTTGACTTTGTCTAAGTGTCCATGTACCGTTGTCCTCTAAGTCATAGCACCTAGAACATGCCTCGTACCTCTCGTCATTGAGCATAGCAGTACGCATCTTCATGTACTCTTCTGAGTTCATCATTTCCAGTATGCTTTCACCTTCTTTGAGTTCACTTACAGGTGCTTCACTGTCTGCAACACAGCAAGGCATGACTTGCTTGTTAGGCCATGCATGGAAATGTATCCACGGTAGGACACAAAAATGTTTACTGTCTTTTACTAGTTGCTTTGCTGTTTTCATTATTTCCCCTGTAATCTTCTAAGCTCTGGAAATGCTTTGAAGAAGTCTTCTCCCCTAATGTCATCTAATCTAAATGTGTTTTCAAAGAATGCATCCTTGCACTCGTCCCAATTATCTTCTGTGTCGGCAAAGTCAGCCGCACTATTAGTTATCCTATCTATACAACCTTTGTTACCTTTAAAGAAACTTCTAACACTTTCGCCAGCAGTTTTCTTCATACTCTTTGGTAATGCTTTTGCACTATAGTACTTAGGATTGTCTGCTAAGTACAAAGTGTGATACCAATCTTTGTCAAAGTCTACTAATCCTTGTTGTCTCATGTAATCATAAAATTCTGTTATTGTAGGATAGTTCATAATACTAAAAACTGTATTAAGTTGGAACTCTACATAATCTAATGCTCTAAATGTTTTTAAGTTCTCTTCAACTCTCCCCCAGTTGGTACCTGCCCTCATAATTTCAGCACGGTCACCATAGTGATCAATACTACAACTTAGTTCTATTTTATCAAAGTGCTTCCAAAGTTCTAGTATATCGTATTGCTTATAACTTATGGTACTAGCATTAGTATTGTATCTTAATACTGTATCTGTTCTTCCTTTACGAATCATTTCCTCTAGTATAACATAATGTTCAGGTGTTATCAACGGTTCACCACCTGCAAAGTAAGCCAAGTCAATATGTTCTACTTGGTCCATTATTTCTTTCAGTACAGTTCCTTTATCATCGTCGACGTGTATAATAACAGGACCATCTGGGTTATATGTTTTCTTATCTTCTAATGCCCATTGGCTACTAAACTCTGTACCGCAACTACGACATTTAAAATTACATATATTACTAAACCTAATATCAAAATATTTCATGTTTAGCTCATCAACTGTACCGTCTTTGTGTGTCATTGCTAATACGTCATCAAACGAGTCTGAGAAGTTATCCATGCTATATGTTCTAAAACTATGTGGACTTGCTTTTTCGTGACTGTAACAAAAATTACATATATCAGATTTTTTATCTTGTAACATTGCTAGTCTTAGCTCTTTCATATAGTCTGTGTTAAATGCTTCTTTAAGAGACATGTCTTTCGCATTACCAATTGGGTTAGTGTAGTCATTACTACAGCAAGGATAGATATCTCCCTTGGGTGTTGCATTTAAGTGTATCCACGGAAACATACAAAATGTTTTACTTTCTGTTAGCAAGTGTTCTTTGTCTATGTCGTGTAAGTCTATATAATCACTCATACATAGTCCTCAGTTCAGGAAACACCTCAACAAATGTTTCTTTGCGTAACTGGTCAAGTCTTCTAGTTTCACATACAAACTCTGGGCGTACATCATTAAAGTCTACACCACTGCTGTCCACTAAGTCAGGAAACGATTTAATATTGTTTATAGTGTGTTCAAAATTATAGTTTCTCTTTTTATATGTTCTAACTAGTTTGTCTTTGCTAGTAAGATACTCAATAATATTATTAATGCCTTTCCTACCTGCATCTTTCATCTCTTGTGGCAAGTTAAATACACTTATCCACTCGGGATTTGATACAGGATTTAACTGCCAGTCACCACCAGGCATAAGACCTGTTGTTAACATCTTCTTAAAAAACTGCTCTAGTGTTACATAGTTTAACATACTCACTGTAGAACTAATTTGCAAATTTACATTTGGTTCCAGTAATAGCCTTTTAATATTTGTTTCGATATCATTCCACTTAGTGCCATTCCTAATATACTCTGCTCGTTCTTCACAATGGTCTATACTGCTATAAACATTTACTGGGTGATCAAACTTCTCCCACAACTCTAAAACATTATAGTTTTTAAACTTTAGTTTACTCAAATTGGTATTGTAACTGAGTCTTACATCTGTTCGCCCTTGGTCTATTAATGCTTCTAGTAGGTAGTAATGATAGTCGTCAACCATTGGTTCACCACCTGCAAAGTAACATTCTTCCATGTAAGGTACATGTTCTAGTATCTCGTCGAATGTTGTTGGATTACGATCATGCATCATGTCAAATGTTATGTTAATACCTTGCTTCTTATCTTCGGCTTCCCATAAACTACTGTAACCACTATTACATGTTCGACACTTCATATTACAAACATGGCTGAGTCTAATATCAAAGTATCTCATTTTAAAGTCTGCTAAGTGCCCATCTTTGGTTGTTCGTCTTAATACTCTTGGTGCATGTTTCTTATACTTCTCATTAGCAGTATTTCTAAAACTATATGTACCAGTGCCTGAGTCTTCTATCTTATGACAACCACTGCATACTTCGTGCCTAATTCCGTTAATCATATTCATTCTAAGATTTTTCATAAAATCTGAATTAACCATTTCTTCTATAGATAGATTTTTTCTGCCTATTGAATGAGAGTACTTCATGTTTCCTATACAACAAGGTAATGGCTTGCCATCAGGTGTTATGTGCATGTGTACAAACGGTAACATGCAAAAAGAATTATTACTAAGAGCCTCGTCTGCTGTAATATTATGTACTGGTATCTTTCTAGCCATTAACTTACATCTACTATTTGAATATCGTCTTCATTTAATTTTTCACACATTCTATAGAAGCCTTCCATCTCTGGAAAAGTTTCTAAGAAGTTTGTGTCTCTACGTTTGTCGTATTCGTTAAACCATTTGTAGAAATCTATTCTACCCCTTCGTATCTTTTCATCATCGTATTGTGTAGTTTCAAAATAATCTCGTACTCGTCTAAAACGTTCATACTCTAATGCACTAAACATTGTGCGATCATCTTCTACAATATTTTCTTTGATAAAATCTAATATGTCATCAAAGTATGGTAAGAATTCTTCTTTAGGTAACAAGTGCATATCGTATTGTAGCGGCTCTTTTAAGTAAGGAGTATCAAACCTAATCTTTCTAACATCAGGTGAACTACCTAAGTTGTTAGGGATTATATCCTCGTATGTTTTGCGCCATTCTAAAATCTTTTTGAGATAGTCCTTAAAACTTGTTACACTTAAAATATTAAATGTTACCATGTGTGTAATATGGCTTTTAACTCCACGCAAGTATATGTCTTGGTTCTTTTCCCAAAGTTCAATGTCTAAGCCTGTACGCAAGTACTCTGCACGTTTACCCCATGTATCCATAGAGCTAAACATTTTAAAGCCACGTATTTTGTTATTTTCTGTTAAGTCTTTAACAGCATCGACTAATCTTTCAACACGTCTACTTGTATAACCTAAGTTTGTATTAATATTAATTTCTATATTAGGCTTAGGGTTTTCGCTGAGTTCTTCAAATAGTTTCCATGTTGTTTTGTGTAGTATTGGTTCTCCGCCTGTTATCCTAAGTATGTTTAACGTTTCACTCACTTCAGGCCACCACTTCCACCATGCTTCTACATAAGGCGAGTCTTCTTCGTATATGTCAAACCAGTCAATGTCTGCTTGGTGATTGCTAACCATATTGTATGGTCCGTGTTTTTTAATCTCTTGTCTATATAAACTACTATGCATAGGGTGACAATATCCACATTTAAAATTACATTCGTTACTGAATGCAATCTCTACATACTCTGGATTAATCTTGTAGTCTGGTGGATTATATAAAATTTCGTTTAGTCTATCTTCTGTGTATATACTTGAATTTCTTTGATGCCTGTCGCTAACATGTTTGTCTTCGTTTGGTCCTTTGCCTTCGTCTAGTTCTTCAACGTTCCAACAGTATTGACAACCGCTTGGCTTCTCACCGTTAAACATTTCTATACGCTCATCAATCTTCTGCGGTGTGTTGTGTAGTACGCTCGGGTCGTATTTTAATTCTTGTAAAGGAATGTCATGCGGCTTAGGGTGATAGCAACTATGCGTCTGCCCTCTGTGTAGATAAATTGTAGTGTGATGCCATTTTGCAAGACAGAAGGTCCCGCTTATCTCAGAAGTAAGTAACTTGTCTATCTCTTCAATTCTTTCTATTCGTTCACTCATAGTATTCCTAAAATAGTGGGGGCGAACCCCCACTGATTATCTTACACATTTCCCCTAGTATTACCGTAGTGTACAACTTGCACACCTGCTATGTCGGGTGTTTTACGCCATGGGTCTAACACAATACTTCCTGGTGCAAACTGTAGCTCTGTTCCGTTTCCTGTAGAAACAGATAAAGCATTGTCGCAATCTGTACGTTTGTGTTTGCCGTTATACCAACCAGGCACAGTATCTAATTGATCACCGTAAGTGATTTCTGGATTATGTGCTAGTAAGTATACACATGGTGTACTGAGTATATCATCTAATGGTACGTCACCTGTTTTCTCATCATAGTAATGTAATTCAAATCCTGCTTTTGTTATGTAGTGCCCTACCAACATACTGCTAGAACCTGCATCATATTCTACTAAAGGCTTGTAAGCCTTACCAACTATGATAATAGGCATGACTGGTATTAATGTTTTTGTTGTAGGGTAGATTGTACCTGCTAACTCCATTAAACGTTTTGCCATGTTCTCTGCTTGTACTTCTCGTGAAAGCATTACAGCATCAAACAAGTCGTATCCTAATTCTAATTCCTCAGCCATCCAACGCAATGCAATGTTATCACGTGGGTGACAAGCACCTCCGTCTCCCATTCCTGGTTTCATGTACCCTGGTCCCATAATACGTCTGTCGCTGTTAGCCAATGCATCACAAACAACTTCTGCGTTTATGTTACCTTGTTTCTCTGCAACGTCCTGTATCATGTTTACTAGAGATACCTTTGCTGATATAAATGTATTGTAAAATACTTTAATGCATTCACATTCATCCCATGTACCTATAACGTACTTAGGTTCGTTTTGCATTATTGTTTTGTAGAAATCTACGAGAACCTTTGCGTCTCCCGTTTCACTTCCGTCGCTAGTTCCTATCATTACCATTTCTGGATTAACCATATCCCATTTTACTGTACCCATAGCAATTAAGTATGGGTTGTAAATAAAACGAGCATTAGTAATTAAAGGTTCTAATTCTCTCCTAACTGTTCCTGGTAATACCGTCGATATTAACACTACCAATTGGTCGCTTGACGCAACCTCATTTACCTCTGAGAGAACCTGTCGTACTAACGAGTAGTCGAAGTCCTTGTTTGGTAAATGGCTGGTAGGTGCTTTTCCATCATACTGCGGGTCATGTGGCGTTGGTACTGCAATAAAAACAATGTCTTGTCCTTTAACTGCGTTCTCCAACTTATCAACCATTGTAAAGTTTTCAGGCTCTACTGGGTTAACATCATAACCAACAACATCATGTACTTCGGCAACCATCTCGGCGCAGGCTTGTCCTAACTTGCCCACCCCAATAAATCCGATTGAGGCCATTTTCTTCTCCTGTTGTCTGTCATAGTTTTTAACTATGCTGTTATTTATCAGGTTGAAGATCGTCTTGTATTTTTACTTGGTCGGCTTCAAACAGTATATTCATGGTATTCCAAAAATCATAAAACTGTTCTGGCGTTAGTATGGATGGGTTGTCGCTGTCGTCATCGCCTAAATATTTCTCTATAAAGTCGACACCCTTGTATGCAACTGCTACCCCTGGGAATATGCCTGCTTCTCTGCTTTCGTATGCAATTCTAATATCAGGCCATTTTTTTGTCAGTTTATCTATTCTACCTAGTTCTAATTCTTCTACCTTAGGTGGAAACTGATTTGTTGTATAATATATTGTGATGTTTCTACGTTTATTAGTATTTGTGTAATACTGTAGAATATCATCCATATGCACATGACTATATATAGCATGTTCAAAGTTTTCTTTGCAATATTGTATAAGCTCTATTGGATCTACTGCATCGTAATGTACCTTAATTGTACTACTATTGCAATTTTCTCTTACCCAGGCACCTGCTTGATTGTCAGTTACACTCCATATTAATGGTATACCTATCTCTTTGCAGAAGTTAGTTAGTGTTACTGCGTTTTCTTTAGATACTTCAGAGCGTTTTGCAACTTCTAAATATGCCATAGTCCCCCACTTACTTTGTATAGGAACATACTTTTTGTTACTGGGTACTGTTTTTACAGGTGTGCTTTTGCCTATTATAACTGCATCAGCATTGCATTGTGCGGCACTAACAACTCGTTGCTTTAAAACATCTATGTCATTCTCATGCCCTATACCTATATTGGCGTATAGTTTCATTTAAGATGAACCGATAAGACCTTTTTCTAACAAGTCCTGTATTTGTTTTTCTCTAATCATCACACCCCAGCGTTTAGGGTTAACATAAGTTTTCTTAAAGAATCTACACATTTGTTCATTAGGATTAAACAACATCATTTCATTTATCTCTACATTGAGTTCATGTCCTAATCTGCATACCTCTTTGTATAATAATTCCTGTTGCCATTGTTGCTTGGTATAGTTACACTTCATATCGTTTAAGCCGTCAAACTTAGGTGCTACATCATCATAAAAGAAACTTTTAAACCAGTCGTAGTCTGATATTAAATTAACGTCCCAATCGCTTAGTACTGCCATTTGGCAACCAAGTCTTGCTCCGTAGATAGCCCACAAGCCGTTAGTAACATCAGTGCCTATGTTAGCCCAGGTCTGTAATCTATTGTAATTCCCATACCATATCTTCTCTTTGAATTCACTTGGCTTCACCCTTGTGCCTTGGTCCAAACTCATTTTAACACCCTCCCTAAATCCTGCTCTAAAGGCTTGGAAAGGTGATGCTGTTTGGTGTACTTCACTGAACGTGTCGTTGAGTTGTATATAGTTTAACTTCCAACAAAACTCCATGCCCTCACCATCTGTGGCGGCTTCATGTGTGTTAATTGTTTTGGTATATTCTGTAGGCCAACATTTAAGTCCACCATTACCATATACTAATCCGTTGAGAATATTTTTACCATTCCAACTAAAAATACTTTCAGCAATATCATTACCGTCGTGATCAGTTTCTGGAAAGTCGAGAGCTTGTTCAAAAAAATCAGGCATAACAATGTTATCGCCGTCTACTGTGATAAAACGTTCTGTTTCGGATTGATTTGCACATTCTTTGTGTGCGGCATCAAATCCCTTAACACCGTGGACACGTTTTGCCCAAGGTACCTTGTTTAATAAGTCAGCCCAATGCTCTTCGCAGTTTGGCTCGTCATATGAAATATAGAATATATCTAGTTCTGTGACATCTTGCTTTGCCATATAAATGTGTCCTGTTATGCTCTTTGATATTTATCAAACAGTTTTACAGTATACACACTACAGTGGCGCAAGTCTCCAGGTAATTGTCTAACAACTTTCTTTTCTGTAATAAGTTCTGCTAGGCTTATGATTTCGTAATGAAACATTACATGTGGGTCGTGTTCTGCTGTTAAGAAGAATTTTAATAGCCTTTGTCCTTTTACAGTTGCACTAATAGGATATACATCTTTGTATATTTCTTTTGATTTGTTGCTTAACGTAATAACAAGTTCAGCGGAGTTAACAGCAACCTTTACATCAAACGAAGTGCTTTTGCCGTACTCAATTTCGTTGAGGAAGTCTTTCTCAGACTCTGTATAGATAGTGTTTATTTCTTTTAACTGAATACTATACAAGTTATCTACAGTAGGATCAACATTAATTCTATACTTAAACAAGTCGTCCATGTTGTCAATAAGTATCTTTAATTGCTCTTGTGAGAAGTCATATGTTTCCCAGTCGTCTTTAACGTCTACCTCATTTTGTGTAAAGCAAACAATTTCTCCAGCCTTTGTAAAATATATAACCCATGGCTTTTCTTTGTGCGTTTGTACAAGTTTATCGATGCCACCCGCTTTTTCTTTTTCTGCAAGAAATCTCTTTTTTCTTTCTAGTGCGGCATCAGACACAATATTCTCTTGTTGCACTTTTTCTATCTCAGCCTTCTTTGTTGTTTTTTTAGCCGGCATATGAATCCTCCATCTGCTTTATCATTTTATCTGTTAACCATTCTTTTTCAACATAGTGGAACGGTAATTGCTGTTGAAAGTTTCCTATCTTAAAGTTCTTACAATCGTTATAGTATGTTGGTAAACTCTCAGTCCATGTTTCACTAAGTGCGGCTCCTCTTACTTCTTGTATATGGCTTTTCATATGTATAAAAGTAGGAACCGAATCTATGTTTTCTCTTGTACATTCTTGTTCAATGTCTAGTAATTGTATAGCAAGTGCAAATGCAACATCGCCACTCAACCAGTCTGGTTTACCTTTGGGCATGTACCTATGAAAGAATCTTTGCCAATGTTGAAATATAATCTCTGTCATCGCAAACAGTTCACTTGCTAGATCGCTTTGTTTAAAATAAAAGAATGCTGTATAAACATTAGGTAAATCATTTGCAACAAAATATTTTCTGTAGTAATCGCTGTTTACTACTTCGCCCCTATATGTTCTAACTTTTGTTGTTGCCCAGACATCACGTTGTGACATAATATCCCACCAATGACTTACATCTGTAGGAAATAACATATCAGTATCAAGTATTACTGTCTCATCATACGGAGTCATGTAATAGTATTTCCACTTATTATTAATTTTCCATTCGTCGTTTTCGGCATCGTCTGCCCAAGGAATGTCTACTATGTTATCAAAAACTTTAGTATGTTTAGGTTTAATCATGTCTCTAGTAGCAGGGTCAACACATACTGTTAGACTGCTTACAGTCGTCTGTGTTGCTTTTAAATTCAGAGCTAATGCATACGCCTGCTTTAGATAATCAGTCGTGCTATTGTTCTGTGCTATAACTATATAACCTCTGCTCATTACTGCTTTTTCCTATTTTTCCATTGCTTATTTGCTTGACGTTGTAGACTTCTCTCTATGTGGTAATCAAACCATCTTGCTATCCATTGTCTAATCTTCCCCATGGTCTCCCCTAAAATATCTTTCTATTGCTAGTTTACAACTGTAAAATGCTAAGTAGAAACCTGCTATAAATGTAGCAATTATCAATGTGAATATCCAATTGATTGGATCTGATAACATAAGAAATAAACTTATGTATGCATCAGCCTCACTTTGATTACGGCTTTCTCCGAATTCTTCTTCGTATAACTTGTCTAATCCTTCGTCGATTGTTTCTTGTAATTCATCTCGTTCTTCTTCGTTCTCAACGGCTATAGCAAAAAGTTCATTCCATTGGTCGCCATCTACTTCGCCAGTATATTCATATACAACTTCACAATACTGTTCCTCATACACAGGTTTAAGTTCTTCCATTGAAAGCCTATGCTGAATTGCACTTGCAGTGAAGCCTATAAACAATGTATAAACTATACCTGCAAGTATGTAATACCTAGCCTTCATCTAACTTTTTCCATTGTTCTTTAAACAAACAAAATCTACGATTACCTTCTTTGGTTTCGTAAACAAATTGCATTGCTAACAGTTGTACAACCTTGCCTTCAAACTTACCGTTAAGGGTACAGATATGTTCTATCATATCTCCTAGTTCTGGTGCCTTTGACTTACTCATCTACGGGTTCCAGTGTATCGTGATTTGTGTTTATTTCCTTATCCATAATGTCTTCTTGCGTGATATTACACCAATTGCAAGGTTGGTCAGACTCTGTTGCTGTCGGTCCGCCTACAGCACAATCATGCATCCACATGTTCTATCTCTACTTCTTTTGCTATTTTCTTAGCAGGTCTTTTTGCAGTAATTAAGTGTTTTATCATTGTTTCGCTTATTCTATTTAGAGCCCACTTGTTCATTATATGTAAGTCAACTCCTTTCCATCTTGCAAGAATAAAGTCTCCTGGACTTCTAACTTTCTCTAGATACAGTAATAAATCATTGTCGCTGATGGCTTCCTCGACATCGTCTGTGTCAAACGTTTTATATAATTTGTGAGGTAGTTGGGGTACACCTTTGTCTTGATATCCACTTATCATGTGTGCCGCAATACTAAAACTATAATCGTTTCTGTATAACGTGCCATACCATCTGTACAAGTCACCGTAGTATTCTTTATTATTTTTAACATGTTTAACAAAGTTAAAAAACGTTTCTGCGTATGAGGACTTTTTAAAGTAAACTACTGTAGCCCAATACATTGTTATACCAGTAGGGCCGAGTCTATCTAATGCAGGAAACTTTCTATCATTAAGTATATCCTGGAACTCCCAATTCATCATAAGTTCGTTGTTATGACCCCATACTTGATTAAGAGAATCGCTTTGTATAATATAATCAACGTCTATAAGCAACGTTTCGTCGTACGGTGATATATCGTATGCATCACAACGATTAACGTTGTAAAACTGTAATTGCTTTGCTGTGTGACTAGTGTCTTTGTATGTTCTAACATTACTCTGTTTAAACTTTATGTCTTTTTCTACTACGACAGTATTCTTAAATGCTTGTTGCATTTTTCTAATACCAATTGTTTTTTTACCGTGTTCGAGACTGTGAGGATCAGTAACTACAGTAATCTGTGTTCTATCTAAGCCCATATGCTTTTGTATTAGCAGGCTGTTAACGTATGCTAACTTTATGTAGTCTATCTCAGTATTGTTATGGGCAAACATTATTACCCCACGGCTGTTATTCGCCACTATCACTTCCTGGATTATTTAAGTCTAATACAGAAGATACTTTCCTTGCTTTTCTTATGTTTTCATACTCTACATAATAGTCATTGGTTACTTCAAAATATCTACTCATTATTTCACCGTAAAAGTTTTGTAAGTCTATTGCAATAGGATGATTGTAAATATCTAATAGTATAGCATCATTGTGCTTATCGTCAATTAAAACTTTGACAAAAGTAATAAGTTCTCTATCAATGGTAAACGTGCCACCATTAATACTATAACTTAGCAAACTTTCTGTTTTTGCTTTTAATACTTCTTTTTGGTTGTTTAGTGTCTGTCTGTAGTTAGAAAACTCTAATGCTGTCTGTAGTTTAGCCGCCATATATGATCCTGTATGTATATAGTACTATTTATAAGTCACAAAAAAAGCCAGTATTTATAACTGGCCTCTAATGCGTTATGAAAACTTACTTAGGTAATTTACCGTAAGGGTTTACATATTTCTTTGCTTCGGGTGTATCTTTAGCCGCTCTTACTAACCAGTAAAAAACAACAAAGTTTAATCCTGGAACAAATAGTCCGATAATCCACCAAGCACTATGACCTCTGTCATGTAGTCTTCTGGCTGTTACAGCCAAACTTGCTGGTAGTGTTCCTAATAAAAAGATTGCTCCAAGGATACCTGTGTTAGGTGATCCAAATGGGTCAAGCCAATTAAAGAATGTAAAACCAATTAAGTTGTCTATGCCCATAAACACAAACATTATAATTGATGCGTACAAACTAAAGAACCAGTACTCCGGTCTATTACTTCTTCCGCTAAAGTCTTTCCATCTATCCACTAAAACTGTTTTCAAGTTATTAGTGAAGTGATTTAATATATTCATATATTTCCTTGCACAACTAAATGTGTTATACAGATATTATTTATAGCCATAAAAAAAGCCAGTTACTAGAACTGGCTTTTTAATAAGAATGTTTCTTATTATGAGCCTGTAATATTGCCCATGCTGTCTGTTGGTACTGCAAAACTAAATCCTGAACCACTTGCATCTGGTTGATGTCTTCTACAGTTAAGAGTTAGTGTACCTGTTGCCGCGGCGTCGATAACGTTATCTGTTGCGTCAACTAATGTTGTTTTTAATGTTACTACAGTTGGATTAGTTGTTGAATTTACCTTACCAAAAACTTTAATATAGTCATTTGAGTAAGGTGAACTTGCACCATAGTATGACCAAAGTTCTGCATATGATGTTGTTAATTCATAGAAACCTTTGCCTTGACTAGTACCGGCACTTGCCGCTATGTTATCATGTCCCATGTAAAAATCGCCCATGCCACTCATTCTGTTTGCATGTGCTGTAAACTGATCACCTGATGAACCTGTATATGAACCTGAAACACCTAATCTACCACCGCCATTAAAGAATGCTCTAGTAGAGGCTTCATTTGCAAATGTCCATGATGTTTCTTGGTTTAATGTGCCAGTCCATGAACTAGTAAAAGTTTTACTTGCATCTGTTGAGATAGTTCGTGAACTAGGTGAAAATCTGCCATTCCAACAATCTTGTACGTTTAACATTAAGTTAGTCCAAGTTGTTGCATTAATTGTTGTTGAGGTTGTTACGTCAGTCCCAACATTTGCTCTAACAGTAATTCCTAAAAATGCACACATTGCCTGTACATCATCCTGTAAGTCTTTAAAACCGCCAGCACCTGTATCTTGAACAAGACTACCGGCTGACGCGGCACTAACACCTGCCCCACCTTGGCCCCATCCGTATGTACTTGATGCAGTAAATGTTCCTGTTGTAACGTCTGCGGCATTGCCCATTAATGTATTAATGTTTGTTCTAGCATTATTGAAATCTGCATCATCAATAACGTCTCCTGCAACGACTCCTGTCATTGTAGTTCCGCCTGATACTGTATAACTTGATCCTGATGCCATTTGTTAACTCCTAATTTATACTACTATTTACCTATTTTACACCGATGACTGCTTCTATAACACCATCGTCGCTATTTTGTTTGTTTTGTAATGCTCTGCCTATAACTGCTCTAGCATCGTATGTATCGTTACCAATACTTCTTGCAACACCTGGAACGTCACTTGATACCAGCCTGTCGCCTTTGCTCACTGGTCCAATTACTTTAACTGGTACACGACCTGTTAATGCTACTGGTAAACCTTCTGCATCTTTGTTCATTAAGTATGCAGGGTTAGTTGAGATGACACCAAATACTTCAGTGTCGTTGTGTGATAGTGTCATTGTAATTTCTTCACTGCCGCCCAGTTTCACAACTGTGCCTGCTTCGTAGTCAGCATCTGCTGAATATATCTCAGCCAAATCCGCATAACGAGCCGTTACTGCTTCACCGTTAAATATGGTTGCTGTTAATTGTCCTGATGTTGGTATATAAGTATACCCTGTATCAGTTCTAACGTCTTCGTCACCTGTTGCCGCATCGGCAAATAAAGGATAATGTGTATTAGTACCTGTATTTGTTGCTGTTAATGTTTGCTTGGTACTAACGTCTGCTGTGCCATCAAATACACTTGCTGTAAGTGTATTCGTGCTAGGTGTATAATATAATCCAGTGTCAGTTTTAATTGCTTCGTAACCTGTTGCACCGGGACTAATTAATATAGAATGTTGTGACCCGGAACTATTTTCTGCTGTTAAATTAATTTGTTGTGCCTTTGTAGAGACACCAGTTAGTAGTCCTGATAAAGTAATATTAGTAAAAGAACTAGTTCCTGAACTTGTAACGTCACCTGTTAAAGCACCTACTAACGCAGATGAAGTAATACTGGTCATGCCAGTTAATGTTGTATCTAAAGTGATAGTTGCATCATTACCAGACACCGCTGATGTTAAACCAGCACCTGTTTTAATTCCTAATGTTTCGGTATCTAAATTAATAGTTCCTGAACCAGAATCGCCTGCTATGTTTAAGTCGTCATCTGCTGATGTTACTTGTGCATCAACGTATGCTTTAATAGATTCCGATGATGCTAATGTTGTAGCACTTGCTGTTCCCATTGAATCATCGTCAATGAACGCAGTTACTGACTTTGTACCGTCACTTAACGTACCAAACGTTAATGTTCCTGATGCCGTAATTGCTGTGGTAGATAATGTATTTGTTTGAGGAACATATGAAAGACCTGCGTCATTCTCTAATTTATATTGTGTATCATCAGTAGAACCATTTACAAATGTAATGTATCTAGGATTGTTTAATGAACCTTGATTATCAATTAATATGTTTGATGCCGCACCAGTAATACTACTTGAACCTGCTAGTATTAATTGACCGTTACTGATAGTTAAGTCTGTTCCTGAACTTAATACTATATCGCTGTTGAATGTGGTTGCACCTACAAACGATGTTGTACCGTTAACTGTAATAGAGTCTGCACTATCATCACCTAAGTTGACTGCGCCATTTAATGTGGTTGTTCCTGAAATGGTTGCACTTGTTAGTGTTGCTAAACTTGATACTGTCATTGATGTTGAATTTAGTGTAGCAATAGTGGCTGTACCATCTACTGTTAAACTTTGTGTATCGATTGCGTTACCAAATATAGTTTCTACTTTTTGTGCATCAGTACCTAACGTTTGTGTGTTAACACCATTAAGTGTTAGGTTACCATTGATTGTTGTATCACCACTTAATATAGAACCTGCTGTAACAACAATGTTTGCAAATGTGGCTGTACTTGTTGTACCTGTAACATCGCCTGTTACACCTATACTTCCACCTACAGTTAAGTCGCCTGTTACAGCGGCCGCACCTGGAATATTTAATTGGGTATTAACTGTTAACGTATCAACATGTCCAGTTGAAACTGGATTAGATGCATCACCAATTGATGTTGCATATAATGTTGAGAAGTTTGCTGTTTGAGATGCTTCGTACTCAGCACGTTGATTAGATCCAGGTAATATAACACCTGCTGATCTACCTGTTCTTGCTGATGCAATACCACCAGTACCTGTAAGTTCTGGATAGTAATCAATTGTTTCTGTGCCAACTGCTGTTGCTGTTGGGTTCGCTATTGTAAACGAAGGATGATCAGAGAACAATGTCATTATTGTTTCTTTCTGTCCGTTTACTGTTGTTGTACCTGCGTTACCAGTTGAGCCTGATTTAGTATATACTAATGCTAATACTGGTAATGTTTTACCGTTGGAATCTTTTAAAAATAATGTTCTTAGTCTTGCACCATAATGTGCTGGTGATCCATTAGTTGCATCTGAGGAATAGTCTGTTGTTACTTCCCCTGGGTAGTTTGCTTCTACAAAGGCTGTGCCGTTATGTATTTCTAATTTTTCTGTACCCAAGTTAAAGAATTGTGTACCTGAACCCTCACCGTCTGTTGGTCTTGTATTTCCTACTACAACGCCTGCACGTTTCCAGTTTGTGCCGTCCCATACTCTAAGTATATCTTCGCCTTTGTCAAACCATAGTTGACCTATCAGTTTAGTACCTGGAGTAGGTGCAGAAATACCAGCAAAATTTTCTAAATGCCTAATGGTATTTTGAGCAAAGTATTGTCCATAATTTGCTGTATTACGTCCTACTAATGCAAGTGAAAACTGACTAGTGTTTACCTGGTTGTCAGCAACGGAATAACTTAACGTACCGTCTGTATTTGTTATATCATATGACATTATAGTCTACTCTCATTAAAATTGTTTTTCATTATTGTTATTTATCATCTTTATTAACTACGCACATATTTATTACATACTACCTATGTTTATGCTACCTATATCGATTCTTATCTTGCTTATATCAACTGTTATGCCTTTTAACACGTCAGTTAAATTAGGTAATCCGTTCTTAGCAATGTCCTCTATCTGTTGCTGGCGTACTTGTGAGTCAATTTCGGCAAGTTTCTGATTATATATGTTTTGGTTAACTTCATCAGTAACTGAACCACCTGCGGCATAACTTTGAGTAGAAACATTGATATTAGGTTCATTAATTTCAGGTTCTATCTTTCCGTTATTAGCCTCAGATTCCCACCCGCATTCTGTTGCCGAATGTCTTATAACGGCGGCATATTCTCCACCACTACCATTGTGGTACTTGCCAAAATATGAAGTTCCTACGCAATAAGTTTTGATTAGGCCGCCACGTGCTGGATGTGTTACCTCAGGTGGTGATTCAACACCAATGATGTCACCAGGATCTTCATAGTAGATTCCTGACTCACCACCAATACCTGGATCAAAATAAATGTTACTTTCTGGCAATGCATGTACTGATAAAGACAAATTAATTAATCCTGAACCTCTTGTTGCACCCGAAACTGTATTTTTAAAATTAAAGTAAAATGTGCAGGAGGAAAACCCCATAATGCTTTGGGCTTTTAATCCTCTAACTTTTAAATTTGCAGTACTGCCAGTAATTGACGTTGTATAGGCAAATCCACCCGATGGTTCAATATTCCAATCAATGTCTTCATGCGTTTTGGTTCTTGCTATAGGACCTGCTGATGTAATATTTGGTACCCAATCACCTTCTAATGGTGCCGGTGTTGCATAAGTACCTTTTACTCCTGTTGACGACGACCATGTACTATCATTATTAAGGGTGATAGAAACTGAAGCAGTTCCATCCCAAGTCCGCCATTGTGATGTCTTTCTATGTATTTTTGCATGTGCTAATGGTGCCGGTGCGTATGCAATAACTGGTAATGTTACAGGTTGTGCTGTTGTATTTTTAATTTTTAAGGTTGCACCAGTTTGAGTATATAATGTGCCATTTTTATAAACCTTGATTTGCCCACCTGTTACATCTTCGTAGTGGTCTGTCCTTGCTACCGTATCAACTGTGAATGTGCCGTGATAATTACCAGTATAATAATTGCCTGCATAAGGAGTCGAAAACGAACCGCTGGTGTCAACCACTGACGCGGCTGGGAATGTAGTTGTCCATGTATAATCCTCTTCGGCAAAGTTTACACCTTTTAATGTGTAAGTAAACGAGCCACCTTCATCGACAGATCCTACGTTAATACCATAGCCATCTAATAGTGTAGGTGCACCGGAATTAGTTAATGTAACAGTATCGCTTACCCTAGCAGTATCAGTCCATGTGCCTAGAGGTGTAGCATATAATGTTAATGTTCTGTTATCGCCGTGATTCCTTGCCTTTGAAGTAAACTTAAATGTCATTGAGTTAGCAGTTATTTTCTGCTTCTTCCATATTTTGAGATTACTTCCAAAGTTTTCACTAGCGGCAAGTGTTATCTCTTCTCCTATAGCATGTTGTGTAGATAATGTTGCTGTTGCTACTCCGCCATCCTCTGATATAGAATTTTCTGTAATTGTCCAACTTAATAATGTTGGTACGGCATTATCAACTGTTTTACTTCCAATTGTGGCTGTGTGAATACTTTCATCTGTTGCTGTAATGACATAACCTGTTGTTCCGTCTGGTTTTGTAAATGTCTTACTTATAGATGATATTAACTTGAATCGATACTCGCCTGGGGTAGTATATTTGATAGGAGCTCTTACCCAATAGCCAAACTCTTTAGGACTTCTAGTAGGATCGTGACTCTGATGAAAAGGGCCATATGGTCCAACACCACTAGCGGTAGAAGCCGCAAATGCGCCGCCATTGTATGACACATAACTTACATGTGATTCGACTCTGGTATCAGGTGTTTCTGTCCAACCTGGTGAAGATCCTTCAAAAAATGTATAATTGAATCCTACACCCAGTGCCGGGTATGACGTTGCTGAACCATCTGTGTAAGTTATAATTGTTCCCGAAGAATCTTGGCCTGGGGCCTCAGTATGTGCTGTTATTACTGGTTCACCTGCTTCTGAGATAACAACTGTATAAACATCAAATGTTGTAGTCTCTGAGCCTGCTACTGCCTGTGTAGCCATATTAATTGTGACTACTTCTGCTCTAGCAACAAATGTTCTTGTTTCTATTGCACTTTTTGGTAATGTTAACAGTGAAATAAACCTATATTCTGGCATTGAGAAAATGGAGGGCTCTCCGTATTTATAGTAATGCTGTCTAGATCTCTTTACCGTACTTCTTTTTGTACTTGTTGCGGCTATTTCTGTGAATGCTCCGCCTGTAGTCTCGTACCATTTTACTGTTGTTAAGTCTGGTCTTTGCATAGCCGAAAATGGCAATACTGGCTGAGCCAATGGATTAAATTTTGCTATAAATGAAAGTGATAGTGTATAACTACCATCTCCTTTGAAGTAAGTACCACTGCCTCCCTGCAACTCACTTTGCAGTTCTGGAAGTATTACATCTGCTTCTGGAAGTTTTGCAAGATTATCAAATGAGCTAAAACTAATAGGTCTATCTTTTACGAATTGTACTGCTCTATTTCTTTTTGTATTTAAATAAAATTTATCATAGTAGGCATCAATATTATTGCCTCGGCCTAATTGTGCATTTATTTCTGACAGAGAAATTCCGCCTGTTTTACTTATTGGCATTGGACGATGACTCCTGCCTTAACTCAGCCACCTCCGCCTGCAACTCCTTGATTGCCTGAACAAGTAAACTAACTGTGTTACCATATGCAACACTTAACATGCCATCTTCGTTTTCGTGAACTGCTTCTGGTAATACTTTTTGTAAGTCTTGTGCAATTAGTCCTGCTTGACGTTTTTCTTGGCCTATGGTATTAAAAGTTACACCATTAATTGATTGAAGTTTTTCTAGTGCATTATCAATAGGTTCTATATTTTCTTTTAATCTACGATCAGAGAATGCTGTGATGTCACCTGATGCACTTATAGTACCACCCGTTCCAAATGATACCGATCCACTACCTCCAGTGAATACCAATGTGCCGGTGTAGGCTACATCTGCCGCTCCCATACTAATACCACCTGAGGCAACAATGGCAGTTGTAAATGTTTTTGCACCACCTATCGATTGGGTGCCTGCTTTGGTTACAAAATCACTAGTGTCTGGGTCTGACAATACTCCAGTGTTTGATATTTCTCCTTCTGCGTTAATTGATATTCCTGAGCCAGAACTAAATAAACTTCTGATGTCTGCTGGTATTATTTCTACGTTGTTTGGATTTACATTTATACCTGTACCGCCAGCAACATTAATTGTTCTACTTGTTGTAATATCGCCACCGCCGGTTAAACCATCACCTGCTGTAATACTTACATCACTATGATTAATATGTTCGTTTGATACAAAACCACTTAAACTGTCATGTGAAATATTACTGTCGTCTGTAGATATTTGACCACTTGATATGCTAATACCTGTTCCAGCACTAAACTGAGTTCTAATGTCGTTTGTGCTAGGTCCTGTGTAAGTTATTGCACCACTTGATTCTGTTAAACTGCCTAAGCCTCCACTATCAATAACACTAATTGCCGCCTGTGCTCTTGCATTAGTGTAGTATAAGTTTGTTGTTCCTTCTGGCAAGTTATCAGATGAGAAACTGCTTATGTCGACTTGAATAGTGTCGTCTAGTACTGTTACGCCTGGGCCGGCTCCAATATCAATAGCGAATGTAGTTTCTGATACTCCATTTACTACTGTTGTTGTATTAGAACTTACTGTACCACCTCTTGCAAATATATTTGTAATAGAACTTACAGGGTTTCTCCAAAATAAAGCACCCGAGCCATCTGTAAATAATTGTTGTCCGCTTGTTCCGTCTGACGCAGGGAATACTTGTGTACCTAGTTTAAATGCTGAAGCATCCAACCCAGTAAAGAAACCAGTTCCTGCTCTAGCACTTGTTGTACCTAAATTGTTTGCGCCGTTGAACGTTACTGCCCCTCCAATGTTTACACTTGTAAAGTAAGCATTTGTAAATGGCGTTCCGTTTGCACCTAATGATGCTGTACCAGATGCTAAAATATTTGTTGATGTTAAACTAGTAACGTGTCCTTCTGCAAATCTCTTACTGCTTGTTCCTAAGTCAATTACGTTATCGGTATTAGGAATAGAATCTGATGCATTATGGAATACTGCACTTGCTGATATGTTAGATGAGTCTGAACCAAAACTACCTGTGTTTAAACTGTATGCAGAATCACTTCTAAATGCTCTGCTAGAATTTTTAATTAATGAGTCGTTGTCTGCTCTTAAGTTTAAACCTGGCTTAATAGTTGCACCAATGCCACCAGTTGATGTTAATTGTGTGTAGTAATTTACTGCTTCACCTTCTGTTGAACTTGTGATATCACCTGCAGTAAACTCTGCGTGTCCGCTAAAGATTGCAATTATCTGTTCTTCGTTTGTGAAGCCTGGAGCGGCACCTGAACTGTTTGTTGTTACTATTGCGGTAACGGCTCTTGGTACTGATGCAGAGTCTTCTAAGAAAATATTTCTTAGTCTTGTTCCGTATCGTGTAGGAGACGAAACTGCTGTTTCACCAGAGAAACTTGTGTTAGTTTCACCTGCTAAACCTATAACTTTATAACCTGTTCCATCGTTAATATAAAATTTAGAATTTGTTTGATCGTAATAACTTGTAGATGTTGCGTTTTCACCACTTGGCACACCAGATGCACTTATCAATGGTGTCATTGGAATCCAGTTGCCACCAACACTATCGTATATTCTAAGTACTTTCTTAGATGTGTCGTACCATACTTGACCGTTAGTTTGCTTTGTAGGTGCTGTATTGTTAGCAAAATTATTGAGTAAATCTATAAAAGATTTTGCAATAGGTTCACC
>VMHT01067244.1_pt1 | contig 36477 bp, 48 predicted proteins | sample 4693611 | NCBI WGS metagenome assembly VMHT01 (sample SAMN12280063, study PRJNA550983) | marine metagenome | isolation source: seawater sampled from same location over 5 years 0.02-0.2 micron viral filtrate | place: USA: collected off the coast of southern California halfway between the port... ...
ATAAACAAGTTAAAAGAAATAGATGTAATAGATATACAAGCAGATGATTGATGAAGACTATGATGACTTGTTTGACAAGATACGTGGAAACCTAGGAGAACACTTTACTAACTATATGTTTATTGTTATGGATGACGATGGAGATCTATTCTATGATTACAACAATAACAAGGTAGGCCGTATGCTTTTGTATGAAACTAACAAGGATATGCACAGTAATCCGGATATGAACATCATATGGATAGACGAAGAGGATTCTCAAGACGAGTCCGAGGAAATATAATGGAGTTATTGTTTACACAGCACCCGATCGTAGTAGGGCCTACGGATGAGGAGATACTATTACTAGCCGAGAAGGATCCTAAGCTACTGGGTGAACTACATAAGGCCCACGAGGGTCGTATACAAGCAGCAGAAGAGGACCCGCTTAGATATGGCTTTGATCTAGCCGGATGGCAAAGAATTAAGGACGGGCTGTCTCAGTACAATGAATGCCTTACCCTAGGGGGTAATAGATCCGGGAAGACTACTGGTTGTGCTAAGATAGTTATGGAATCCGTCACCGAGAACACGGACGGTCATATTGTTTGTTTTTCTCAAAATGCAGATACATCGGTCAAGGTACAGCAAGCAGCTATCTGGGAGATGATGCCTAGGGAGTTTAAGAGAAAGACAAAGAGTATAGAGGGCTACATTAACTTCTCTATGCAAAATGGATTTACTGGGCAGTCATTTATTTTTCCGGACACCAGAACGCGTGTGGACTTCAAGACTTACACGCAGTTCAGCAATAACCAGACTATCCTAGAGGGATTTGAATTCGGTTTCAATAAACCAACGGCAGTAAACATCGGGGCTTGGTTAGATGAATACCTAGGTGATTCAGCATTAGTAAATACTCTTCGCTTTCGATTAGCTACACGGAACTCCAAACTCCTAATAGGGTTTACGCCCATAGATGGATATACCCCATTCATTAACGAATATCTAAAAGGAGCAGAAACACTAGAGACAAAGCAAGCAGTATTATTAAATAAGCCATTGCCGGTAAAGCAATACAGTCCAGAGAGAGATGCAAGTATTATTTATCTTCATTCAGATGAAAACCCCTTCGGTGGCTATGAACGTATAGCAAAGGACTTAGAGGGCCGGACCGAGGAAGACATCTTAGTAAGAGCATATGGTGTGCCAGTAAAGTCAATGACTTCGCTTTTGCCGTTATTTTCTACAGAAGTCAATGTACTAGGTGATGAGGAAAACAAACACGGTATGAAGTTCCCCGAAATCAACGAGGACTTTACCGTATATCAAGTGGTTGACCCAGCTGGTGCTAGGAATTACGTAAGCATATGGGCTGCTGTAAACGAAGAAGGAGAGGTATATATAATGAAAGAGTGGCCAGATAGAGCTACTTACGGAGAGTGGGCTATGTTTGGGGATCCCAAATGGAAGTACGGCCCAGCATCAAAGAAAATAGGCTTAGATGTAGCCGGTTATGTAGAACTGTTTGAAAACATAGAAGATGAACTAGACGTAGAAGTAATGGAACGAATAGGTGACTCAAGATATTTTGCTAAAGAAAATGAGAACAATACCGATTTGTTTACAAGCTTTGACGATAATGGTATGTTATTTGTACCCAGTGACGGTAAGATGGAAGAAATTGGTATTACCGCAGTAGACGAATGGTTTAACTACAATCCCAATTATAGTATAGATGAAGCTAATAGGCCTCTGTGTTATATACACGAAAGTTGTGAGAATTTAATTGACAGCCTTATTAATTATAATAGTAATGGAAAGATGGATGAGGCACTAAAGGATTTTTTTGATCTAATACGTTACTTAAGAATGAGTAATGGTGGCTTAGGCCCAGATCATTTTAACAGTAATAATATGATGGCAACGTCTAAAGATAAAGGAGGATACTAATGGCTAAGACTCGATTGAAGGAAATAGCAGAAAAAAACAATATAGAGTTCGATGATGCTCTAAAACTAGCTCAAGAAAAACTTCCGGCAGAAATGATTACCGGGAAAGGTAAAGGAACTTGGATAAACGAAGACGGTAATGATATACTACTAGAATCATTTGAGATCCCAGAAATAGTTCCAAAACATTATAATGCAAAGATATTAAATGAATGCCCTAACAAAATGTTTAATTGGGCTCACATAAAAGAAATAGCAAAAAAAGTACCAGTATTAATACCGAGGAGATTTTGGGGAAAACTTATTGGTAAAATCATAACAATAGAATGCATTAAAGATGACAAGGGAGAGAGCTATAGATACGTTCACAAAAGAAGAAACAGTTAAAACAGATATAACAAATAGTACAATCTGGAGAAATGAACATATAGATAGACTAGCTGCTTGGGAAATGCTTTGCCGTTATATTAAGCACGATCATACCGTACCTATGTCAAATAGGGATATGTGTGATAGAATAGCGATGCCTAAAGATTTAATTAGAAAAACCATAGAATCAATAAAAGATAGAGAAAATGGACAGTGACTCAATTTCAAATTCATTAACATACGTTCAGAAAGAACCAGATGTTAAAACATTAAGATACGCATACGAGCAAACAACAACTGAGCTTGAAGCTTATTTTGATTTGTGTAGAACCTCGTATGATGATAGAAGAAATTTTTGGCCCGGCAAGAGCCGTGACCACAGAAAGCACGGAGCGGACGCATTCCCTTGGGAGGGTGCATCGGATATAGAGGCTCATACAATTGATGAGCGTATTACTCGCCTTGTTTCTATGTTTATGTCCAGCCTAAATAGGGCTAATATACGTGCATATCCAGTAGAAGCCGGTGATACAGCCAAGGCTAAGGTGGTATCCAACTTCTTGAAATGGATGTCTACATCCGGATATATCCCTCGTTTTAAGCAAGAAATGGAACTAGGTGCTAACTATTTACTAGAGAGAGGTATGTTAATTACATACATCGGGTGGCACAGAGAGGATAGAACATTTTTACAGAATTTAGATCTAGCACAGATTGGTCAAATGAACCCAGATGTTTTTCGTGCTATTGAATCCGGAGAGCAAGATGATCAGATTGGGTTTATGTTACAACAAACATTTCCTACTGCTACACCTAAAAGAATTAAACAAGCACTAAAAGATTTAAGAAAAAATGGTGAGGCAAAATTGCCGGTTGTTAAGCGACAGATAGATGCACCAGAAGTAAAGACACTAGCCCCGGACGGTGATTTCTTTTTTCCTACATACGTAACTGATCCGCAGCGAGCACCATTTTGTTTTTGGAGAACTTACTATACCCCACAAGAGTTACAAAATAAAGTAGCAACGGATGGATGGGATGAGGACTTTGTTGATTACGCTATCGAGCACTATAGAGGTGTAAGTATTGATTCAATAGAAAGAGAACAAGAAGGACGCAGAAGCTCTTCATTTAATGATAGTGTATATGAAGCAGAAGAATTGATCGAAATAGTATACGGATACCAGAGACTGATAGATGAAGAAGATGGATCAGAAGGTATATACCAGACTATATTTCACAAGGACTTTGATGGCGATGGTGTAAACCCATCTTACGCTAAATTTGAATTAATGAATGGATACGAGGACTATCCGGTTGTGGTAACTAAGTTATCCGAAGATAGTAAACGTCTGTATGATGCACAAACAATACCACACCTTCTTAGAGGTATACAAAACCAAGTCAAGGTAGAGCGTGATTCACGCATTGATAGAAACAGCATTGCTACAATTCCTCCTATTCTTCATCCGGTCGGACAAGCACCTACAGATTGGGGACCGGGACGGATGATTCCTTATAGACGTAAAGGTGATTTAGATTTTGCTCCTTCACCGGCACTCAATAGTGGATCCGTAGAGATTGAACAAACACTAGAAAAAGTTGCTGACAAACTTGTAGGGCTAGACGAAGGATCACAAATGAGTACAGTTCGTTTGCAATTCCTTACAAATAAATTTTTATCTCACATAGCCGAGGTACTTAAGATGTCATTCAAGTGCTTCCAAAGATTCGGCCCCGATAGTATATTCTTTAGGGTAACTGGAGTACCGGAATCCTTACAATTAAATAAGGGTGACCCCAACGAGGAGTTCGATATTATTGTAAACTACGATGTATTAAATTCTGACCCAGAAGTTATTGAGCAAAAGATAGAGGCTTTTAAAAATTTAACTCAACTTGATAGTAGTGGTCGTATAAATATTAACAGTTTATTAGAAGTTGCTGCGGCCAGCATCGATCCTATCTTATCAGATAATATACTACAACCAGCAGAACAAGCACAAGAGCAAGTAATGAAAGACGTTACGGATGACTTGGCTAAGATATATGCTGGTATAGAAATGCCGGCTCGACCTAATGGTGGCCAGACTGCATTACAGATGATTCAACAATATACAGCACAACCAGATGTGGGCCAAAGGGCACAAACTGACCAAGCGTTTGCAGCTCGTTTACAAAAATATGCTGGACAATATACATTCCAAATGCAACAAATGCAGAATGCACAGATAGGAAGAATAGGAACTAACCCAGCAGAAATGGGTCAAGTCCAAACACAAGAAATGCCTCAACAATAATGACATTAGAAGACGATTTAAAAGCACTAGCTAACCACGAGCACTTTGCTCGATTTGTACAAGTCCTACATCGCTTAAGGGAAGAAACAATATCGGAGATGCATAACTCAGATACTGATAAACTACAGCAATTGTCGGGTAGGATAATTACATATGACCAAATATTGCAACTTGCAAATTGGGATAATTTAAGGCAACGACATTCTCAGTCATTAAATTAGAAACACGTGTGTTATAATACTTTCATCGCCATCGCTCGGCGTTAAGGAGTGGAAACAATAAATAAATATGTCAGAAGAAATCACAACTGGAGACGTTGAACCAGTTCAAAATACAACGGAGGAAACAAATATGACAGTTTCGCAATTTGCGAATAGAAGAGCGGGATTAATTGGTGAAAGTCAAGAGACTGAAGCTGATGAATCTCAAGAGAATACCGAGGAGGCTGAAGAGGTAGAGCAATCTACTGAAGAAGTTTCTGAAGAAGATGTTCTTTCACAGTTAGATATTGATAACTTATCAGAAGTTGAATTACAAGAGTTAGCAGACAAACTTGGTAGTAGAGCTGTAGCTAGATTCGGAGAGATGACAGCTAGACGCAAAGCCGCTGAGGAACGAGCTAACCAACTTGAATCATTACTCAAAGAGAAACAACAAAGTTCACCTCAAAAAGAAATTAAAAATAACCCCTTCTCGGATCTAGCAACCGTACAAGATGTGCAGAAAAAGCAAGATGAGATTGAGAGTACAATAGAGTGGGCAGAAGAAACATTATTTGAAAGCGATGATTATTCAGCGGAAGATGTAGTTACGGAAATAGATGGGAATGAATTAACTAAAAAGGAAGTACGTAAATTATTATTAAATGCACGTAAGGCCCAGAAGGAATACATTCCGGATCAGTTAAACAAAATTCAAACACAGCTTAATGGAAAACAATTGCAGAAGCAATTTGATGACAAGGCTCGTGAAGAATTAGAATGGTTAAAAGGTGATGACCCTAATAGTATTAAGGACAATTTCTTTGCAACCCTTCGTGATCCTCAATACGATAAACTCAAAACAATTCTTGATAAAGAATTACCCCAAATTTCGGGACAACTTGAGTATATGTTTGCACACGCTGCTAACAGTATCTATGGACGTAAAGTAATTAATGAAAGCCAACCTAGTAAAACTACTGGGAAATCTCCATCACTTACACCTACACGTACGGCTAATAATGCTTCTACTAAGTCAGAAAAACCTAACTCAAAAACATCCAAAGCTCTCAAAGATCTTCAGTCTCGCTTTAAGCAAACTGGTCAAGCAAGTGATTATGCTGCAATGAGAAAACTACAATTATTAAACCGATAATCCAAATTATAAAATACAATGTCATTTTCAAATACATTTGATACAACTAATACGGGATCGGGCGTTTCTAACAGAGAAGACTTGACTGATGTCTTAACTATTCTTGCTCCAGAGGAAACTCCGATTCTTTCTTCCGCCAATAAAAGCAAAGCTAATGCTACTTTTGTTGAGTGGACTGTTGACAGCCTTGCTGCACCATCAACTTCTGGTGTTTCTGAGGGTGCTGACGTTACCGCATTTACAGATAAATTTTCTGGACGTGCACGTTTAGGTAACTACGTACAAAAATTCCGCCGTGACTTTATGGTGTCTGATTTACAAGACGCTGTTGATTCAGTAGGCCCAGCCAAAATTGCACAAGCAGAAGCCAAAGCTATTCGTGAGCTAAAGCGTGATATTGAAGCTACCATTTCTGGTACTCAAGATCGTGCTGTAGAAAACGGTGCTGGTACTGCATATGCTCTTCGTGGACTAGGTGACTGGTTAGACAGTGCTGGACCAGCTGATGTTCCAGCTAACTTCCGTACACCAGCTGACAGTATCTATACTGTTGCTGAAGCGGGTGCTGCTGCGTTTACTGAGACTACATTAAACGATATAGTAACAAGTATCTATAAAGAAACTGGTTCTACTAATAACCTTACATTGGTTGCTGATACTTCATTACGTCGAGTCATATCTGACTTTGCTCGTTTAGATTCAGCTGTAGGTACTAACAATGTTCGTAATGTAAATTACGACGGTGGTTCATCATCAATTAAACTATCTGTTGAAATGTATCAATCAGATCACGGAATGGTTTCTATTGTTAATGCTAACCCAGATTGTGCTCCTACCTTTGCTGGTGCTGGTGCTAATGCTTCTGGTTACTTAATTAACCCAGAATACTTCGGTATTGCTGAATTAATCCCTATGGGATCAACTCGTCTACCTAACTTAGGTGGTGGTGAGCGTGGTTATGTTGACTGTGCTTTAACTACACTTATGTACCATCCCGGTGCACACGGTGTTATCCAAGACGTTTCTTAATAATTAACCAAGGAGATATAATACTATGCCTAAATTAACAATTAACGAAAACCCACAAGGTTTTACAGATGAGTTTACAATCTCATTCGAGGACTTCTCAGTAGCTAATGCTGGAACCCTTGCAGATCGTGCAACTCTCTCATTCACATATGCGATCCCAGCTGGATCACTTGTTACTAAAGCTTCTGCTCACTTAGTTACTGCTTTCGATGATAGCGGTTCTGGAGATGAGTTAGACGTAATAGTCGGTGACGGTGATGATGACAATGGATACCTAGCATCTGCTGCGGTACACGTTGACCAAACAGAAATCACATATGTTGCTAACACTGGTGCATTACTTGACAATGAAAATGGAAAAGTATATGTAGCGGCTGATACAATTGATATTAAATTCACACCGGACGCAAGTACCGGAAATGCTTACTCATTAAATGAGTTAACTGCTGGTGAAATTAAATTCAAGTTCGAGATCTGCGATCTTAACTAATCTAAAAATCTGGTCGGGGGCTTCGGCCCCCAGCCTTTTTTTAACTTAAAACTACTTATGGATATTATTACTAATGTACCTAGAAGCTTTACTGACGGTGAAGTAGATGCTGCATTCTTGGCTGAAATTAAGAGTGGTTTTAAATTAGAAAAAGAGACTGAACACTTACGTGTTGATCAAGCAAGAAAAGAAGCAAACGAGGAAAAGGGTAAGACTCATCCTACTCTTGGTAAATGTGTGGCTACTATACCGGCCCGTGATTTCTTTCGTTTAACCAACAAGTATGGACACGATCAAGTTCATTCCAAAGAATTTATAAAATACTATCAGAAGAATTTTTCTGATCTTAGCCCGAATAAATTGTAATGCAGACTAGAACATACGGAGATTTATTTAAACTTATACAATCCCTTGCGGGTGTTACTGCTTTTGCTACTAACGAGCAAGATGATATAGCTAATTTAATTAACCGAAGTTATTCGGTAGCTTATAATACGATTCAAATGTGGCCGAGGTATTTAGTGTCTTCGGAAGGTAGGGATATAAATGCCTATACTTTATCCGGGGCAACTGCTAGTACAAGTACAAGTGTAAATCAGAATTATAAATTCCTAGGAAGTAATGATGGTAACGTAGGTACGGCTGGTACTAATGTATATCAAGGTGTAACTACTAGCACTGTTATTATATATAAGGATACTAGCGATGCTTGGAAGGTAGATACTGCAGCATCGGCTACAATACAAAGCGACGGGAACTACAGAGTAGTAGCTGGTACAAATGAATTTATAGAAGCGGATACACTCAAGAAAGATGTATTGGAGAACGTTACAACTTGGACACCTAGAGCTGGGTCTGATGTGCTTTTGGTTGAGCCAAAGAATCTTATTCCGTATGCAGAAACCGGAAAAGATACCATAGGTGAATTTATACGCATTCACAGAAATCAAGCATTTTTAAATAAATCATCTATTGAGTACGATTTTTTTGTAGATTTTACTGGTGGTAATTTATTAAACATATCCTCTAGTTCTGACAACAAAGCATTTGTTACTTATAAAAAAACTTTAACTTTATTTACTACATCATCTGATTACACTAACTCAACGGAAGAAGTGCCGGGAGAGTTTTTCCAATTCATAGCATATGCTACTTATTCGGACTTTTTGCGTATGGATGGGCAACACGAAAAAGCCCAGCTAGAACAAGAGAATGCACAAAATTACCTTTCATTAGAATTAGAGAGAGTCGATGTTATAATGAATAACAATACAATTAACAAAAGATTTTCAACTTACGTAAACAGACAATCACGATAATACAATATGAACTCAAGAGTATCGAACCTATACCCATCTCCTAGTGGCGGTGTAACAGCAATGAAAATGCTCACTGTTGCGGACAGTGCTGTACAACTAACTGACGGTGGTTACACATTCAGTAATATTTCTCGTTACGTTACACTAGACGTACAAGACGCAGATGTATTTGTAACATATACTGGCGAAACACCAAGTGGTACCGTAGGACACCGACTATATGCCGGCCGTTCTTACACTTGGAGTGTAAACTCAGCTAATGCAGCTAAGTTTATTCGCACCGGATCAACAAGTGCAGTAATAGCAGCTTCTCAATTCACTGACTAATGTCCTCAGAGAAAATAGCTTCCGCTGTTAATATTCTCAAAGGCAACCTTGCTGCTGGTTGGGATATAATTAGTGGTTCTCAAGGGGAATCAGAACGTTTAGGTATAGCCCGTAGATTCGGTGGCTCTGCCGCTGCTTACTCATTACGAGACATTGGTGCAGTAAATGGTAGGGTTGTAAAAGTTCGCAGAGATGGTGATGATGCCGAAGAAGATTTTTCAGCCAATCAAGTACAGAGCAGTGCACTGGAGAACTGGGTGAATGGTAAACTAGAGAATGCACTACCAGCAGATGTAGCAACAGCCGCAGCTGCTTATAGTCTTCGTAAGGTAAAGGCATCTTATGCTAGTAATGCAGTTCGTATTCGTAGAAGCTCAGATGATGCAGAAGTAAATGTAGCTTTTGATTCAGACGATAAAGTAAGTGCTAGTTCTGATATATCTGTAGTCAGTGGAACAGTAAATGAAACTACACTCGGAGGTTTTATTAACGGAACAGATGCTTTTGTCCACACTTGGTACGACCAAGCTGGGTCAAACAATGCAGTTGAAGCAACTGATGCTAACCAACCTAAGATTGCATCAAGCGGAACATTGCTTAGTGGAATGAACTTTGACGGAGATACATTCTTAAACATAGGGGTTGACCTAATGAATGGTACTGATGGTAGTACATTTATGGTAGCTAGTAATATTGATATAGATGTAGAAACTTTTTACCTATCAAACAGAGATGGTGGTACTGGATTTCATTTCAAGAATGACACATCTCATAAGGGAAAATTATCTTACAATTTCGTAGGTAGTAATGCTCAAATTTCTACAGATGCAGTAGTGACTGATAGCTCTGATAATAAACAGTTATTTGGTTTTATAAAAGATAGTAACGATACCGAGTTATTTAATAATTCTGTTCAGTTAGCGGATGGAACTGCTAGTCAAACTTATAGTGCATCTTCTGGGTCTAATACAAGCATTGGTAAACAAGGAAACGGTTCGTCAGCCAGTGCGAGTAAAACACTTGTTGTATACGAAATAATTTCATATGATTCAGATCAAACAAACAATCGCTTCAAGATTGAGTCCAACATCAATAACTATTATGGTCTGTATACTACTAGTGGCAATGGTTTTGTTTCAATTTGGTATGACCAAAGCGGTAACTCCAGACCATTGATTCAAACAAATGCCAGTGAACAACCAAGCATTGTTGAAAATGGTTCATTTTTAGGTGCAATAAAAGCTGAGGTGGCTACTAGTAATGACACGATGCAAAATCTACAAGTATCTACAGACGGAACTAATGCTAACTTTGGCACTGATGATTGGGCGGATGGTGGTACTAAGCTTGGATTAATGTATGTAGGTTCGATAATAAATGCAACTTCTCCCTCTAGTACTAGTGTTCTTTGGGGTGGTGGACGGGGAGTATCATCTTTCCAATCCGGAGGACTTTCAATTCAATTTATTAAAGCTGGTACAGATTCTGTTAGGTTAAGAAATGAAAGACAAGGTTTAACTCCAAATGGTATGACTGCTGTACTTAGCGGAGAAGTTACGGGTGATGCTGTAATATACGGAACTGCCGATAATAGAGACTTTAAAATAAAAGTAAATGACAATAGTACTACCGACACCGAAGCTGCAGATTTAGATGTAAGAGAAGCAACAGCTCTTTCTTTATTCGGTGCTTATGCTGGTGATAATAGTAGGTACTACCAAAGGTCAGCTTCGGGCAATTGCAAAGAATGTTACCTATTTAGCGGAGATAATATCACAGAAGTTGATACAATAGCTACAGAAATAAACAATCATTACAATATTTACTAATATGAGCGATACAACAAATTATATAATATACGATACCCTAGAGGATGCTTTGGTAAAAGCAGATGCAGAGGGACTAAGACGAGGTTATGCTTACCACAAAGTGGGGAGCGGTACTCGATACTCTACATATCCGCAAGAGACTGCGGCTAATAAATTTGCCCTAGTAGTGAACGGATACGAGTTAACAGAGGACGAAGAGTCTTCAATTGTTACTAAAGTAAAATTCCCAGCCCCGGAGAAAGTATAGTATGGACGGTTTAATAGACAGATTAGGTATATCATTTATGGGATTATTTGCATCGTGGGGACTGATGGATATCAGTTTGTTTTTAGCCGGTATTGCATCAATAATGACAATCATACACACAGCTATATCTATATACAAAATACTAAAATGACTACAGAACTTATAGCAATGCTAGGCGGAGGAGCAAGTGGATTCCTCTTTAAATTAATTGGAACGATGGTTACTTCTCAACAAGCCAATGTTACTAATTTAATTAAAGCACAAAGATCAGCCGACAAAAGTGCAGACGCAGCGGCTAGACGAACAGCAGAAGGTGGTGCTTGGGTAAGGAGATTTATAGTCATAGTCGTAATGTTTGGAGCTATTATTGCCCCATATCTTTTAGCTTATAGCGGGCAAGGAGTAACCGTAGGAAAAGAATACAACACATTGTTTGGATTACTAAGCGGTACTACTTATGAAACTTTACACGGGTACGTAATACTTCCCGAAATTAGACAAACAGTATTAGCCATTGTAGGGTTCTACTTTGGATCATCATCAGTAAAATAAAATATTATGCCATACGGAAAAGGAACATACGGAAGTAAAGTAGGAAGACCATCTAAAGCTGCTAAATCAAAAGGCAGAGCTATGATGAAAAAGAAAAAAAATTAATGCACAGAAAATTAATTACAGTAGCTAAAGGCCTAGATAAGGCTAGCAAGAGTCACGCCAAACAATCCAAGACATTAAAGAAAATGGCTAGGAGTAAAAAGAAAGGGTGTAAGTAGTGGCTAAGATTTGCCCAAAGGGTAAGGCGTGGGCTCGTCGTACTTTCGACAAGTACCCTAGTGCTTATGCAAATATGGCGGCCAGTAAGTATTGTAAGGATCCTAACTATGCAAAAAAATCTAAACGCAAAAAGAAATAATGGGTGAGCTTGCAAACTGGAGGAAACAAAACTGGGTTCGGATCGGAACTGATGGCAAGATTAAAGGGCCTTGCGGAACTTCAAAGAACAAAAAGAACCCGGACCGGTGCCTTCCAATGGCTAAGGCTAAGAGCCTATCAAAGTCCGAGCGGGCTGCAACAGCTAAAAAGAAAAAAGCTGGAGGAGCCAAAGGAAAACAATTTGTAGCAAATACACCTAGAGCAAAAGTAAGAAGCAAGAAATGAGAAAGGTACATAAAAGTTCAAAAGGAGGATTGACGGCTGCTGGTAGAGCTCACTTTAAAAGAAAGACTGGTGCTAATCTTAAACCACCGGTTACTAAATCCAATCCCAAGGGTAAGGATAAGGCTAGGAAGAAATCATTTTGTGCCAGAATGTCTGGTGTTAAAGGCCCTATGAAAGATAAAAAGGGTCGACCTACTCGTAAAGCACTAGCACTCCGTAGATGGAAGTGTTAACAATTTAATCAATATATATTATGGCAAGACAAAAACAAAGAATAGATTTTAGCTCAGAAGCATCATCTATGAGGGCTAAAGTTCAAGAATGGAAAAAGACAAAACCAACTGCTAAGACTATGTTCAATAATCAAATGGGTGCACTCGGCAGTGAAATAAGAAAAAAGAACAAAGCTAAATTAGATAATGCTATAGCTTCTTGGAAAGCCAAAGACCCAAGAAATCAATCTAGTTCTCCTATACTTTCACCTAAACCGGTTACAACCACAAAAGTAGGTGAAGGAACTGTTCTTAAAAATAAAGCGTCGGAGGAAACCGCTTTATTAAAAGCTGCTTCTAATATAAAAAAGAAACCCAAAACAAGAACAGCAATGAAAGGTAAGATAAGGGGTAGTGCTAGGATTGGTTTTAAGACTAGAGCAAAAGGAACTAATATTGGGGATTTTAAAAGAAAAACAATTAAGTAATAAATGTCTCGTTATTCATCATATGGATCTCTTGATGATCGTGTAGAAGAAGATGGAGATCGTTCGTTCACTGGATTTGCTAATCGGCTTAGGCCGGATCAGTTAGAGCCCGGTGTACTTGCGGATTCACAGAATGCTCGTATAGGAACCAACGGTGAGTGGCAAGTCCGCAAAGGTATCGATGAGTTACTAACACCGGTTGCTATCGGTACAGCATTGAAATTACCTTTTACGCTACCTACACTCGGACAGATAGGGGACGGAACTACTGCGATTCTTGACGATGATGTTGTTGAATTACTATACGGGTCGTGCCCGTTTTCTGATCCCAATATAGGGTTGTCAGAAATAAATCAATACATTGTTATTGCTACTAATGCAAAAGCATTTGCTCTTAATTTAGGCACTAATAGAAGTATTGATATAGGTTATCCATCCGGAGTAAGCGTATCATCAAGCGTAGAAATGCTACAAGCGTTTAATAAAATACTTATGTTTCGTGGTAGTAGTGTAGGACTGGAGAACTCTTTAAGGATATCTAACATTAGTGCTGCTGCACTTTCTTCCAATGAGGTTACTGTTACTACATCTAGTAATCATAATTTATCTACCGGAGATGTCGTTACTATATCTAATTTAACCGGAAGTGACTTGGATCCGAATCCTAATCAATCCGGTAAATCAATAACATATATTAGTGCTACTCAATTTAAATACAGTTTAACCGGAGGAGATACTACATATACAGTAACAAGTAACCCGGCGGTTGCTACTGATTTTACAAAGGTTGCTAGCGGAGCATACACTCAACCGACTCCTATTGATGTGACTGATTGTGATGTTGCATCCGGGGTAGCTACTTGTACGGCAAGTACTAGTGATGTAGCTCAACTCGCTGTAGGTGATGAGATTACAGTAAGCGTATTAGATCAAAGTCAGTTTCCATCATTTACTGTAGGTGAAACATTTGCCGTAAGCACAATACCTAGCACTACAAGTTTTACTTTTCTTACAACACATAAGGATCAAATAAATAAAAAGTTTACTTGTGATTTACCTATATCGGTAGCCGGCGGATATATACACCAACCGGCCGCACCCTTTGGCCATTATCATCAAAGGCGTTTAGTACTCCCGTATTCAAACAAACCTACTGGCAGTGCCGGATCCGGAACTTACGAATACCGAAAAATCTTAGACGAAGCAATATTTTCTGATATACTGGACAGTAATACGTATGACCCTATATTTGATCAGTTCAGATTTAATGCCGGTAAGGCTGACAGAATAGTAGGGTTTCATTCTTTTTCTGAAGATACTCTTATTGTTTTTAATAGAAATAGTATTCACCTAGTTACTGATACTACAGTAATAAGGGAAGCTGAAAGTAAACTCCTAACAGAAGAAGTAGGATTAATATCAAAGAACTCTATAGAACAAGTCGGTAACCAGATATTATTTCTTTCAGACAATGGAGTTTATTCTATTGGCTTTATTGAGGGCTATCAACTCCGTGGTCTTGAGGTTCCATTGAGTGAATCAATACAGAAAACTATTGATAGGATTAATAAAGATAATGCACACAAAGCTCAGTCAGCATATTTTGATAACAGATATTACCTAGCCTTACCCTTGGATTCACCGGGGGTAAATGCTACTAGAAATAATGCGATTATTGTTTATAATTTTTTAAACAAACAATGGGAATCAATTGATACGGTTAACAATGCGGATTTTCATATAACAAATATGTTTGTTGCCGGAGAAGGGAATACCCGTGGTGTTTATATTACTAACGATATTGGTGCAATTAATCAAATAGAAGCTAGAGTAGATGGATATGACACACTGGTCACGACAGTCGGTGGTGATTCACAACAAATAGAGGTCAAGGGTTCTGCTACTACTAGACAATTTACATTAGGTACACTTGATAGAAAAAAGTGGAAGTCATTTGAGATGCACGTTGAATCATCGCCGGATAGAACTTCGGACTTTAATATAAGTGCAGAACTAGAAAATCTTGATAGGAATATATCTGTAGGAACATTAAGTACATTTAACGGTGGATCCGTATTAGGCACTAATAGCGATGTTTCAATAAGAGGAAGATTAGGAAATCCTAGAGCATATGGTGTACAATTTATAATTGACAACACATCTGGAAGACCTAGACTTCGGGCAATCAAAACGGATGGTATTGAATCATTCAGAACAATAGAAAAAGCAGACTAATATGACAACACCTAGAGGAGATGGAGTAATCAACGTAGCGGTTCCCTATGCAAATGGAGGGCAAGTTACATCTACTAACTTAAATGACATCGTGGATGATGCTGAGTTCAACACAAATGCTGTTGATGATAGCTCAGTGGGCATCAATGGATCCGGTAAATTGTTTGTAAAAGATGATGGTATTACCACTGCCCGTATACTTAACTCAAACGTAACTACAGCTAAGATCGCGGATAATGCTGTTACTACAGCTAAGATTTTGGATGCTAACGTTACTACAGCTAAGATTTTGGATTCAAATGTTACTACTGCTAAGATTGCGGATTCAAATGTAACACTAGCGAAGGTTGCAAACATTGCTGACGATAGAGTTCTAGGAAACATATCCGGTGGGGCTGCTGCACCTAGCGAATTAACTGCGGCAAATGTGGTAACTATGCTAGGGACTTCTTTGATGAACCCGACCTCAATAAGTGGTTCTACTAACACAATCGTTCTTTCAAATGGTCTTACTTTAAAATTTGGATCCCATACTACAAGTGGAACTAACAAACAGCAAACTGTAAACTTTTCTGATCACGGAGGAAATTTTTCAAATGACTGTATTTACTTTAATATGTATCTTTTAAACAATGATGCGGGTTCCATTATATCTACACCAAATGAATATGTTAGAACCCAATCAGCATCATCTGTTGTATTTAATGCAACTAGTACCACAAACGGTCTCACTTATAAATTTATAGCAATAGGATATTAATTATGTCAGTACCTACAGCCAGAAAAATAAAATCAAAAGAAGAGCTTAATAAAGTTCTTAGGGCTGCTCGTGCGGATAATCATAATATGCCTACCCCTACGCACGTAATAGAAAAAGACGGGGAGATTGTGGGTTGCTGGGGTTTGGGAAATATACCGTTAGTAACTGTATGGCACAAGGAAGGAAAGCTGGGGCCAAAAGAATCCTTGAACTTGAACTCAACATTTAAATCAATTATGGATGACAGAGGTAACGGAGTATTCCTTATAGCGTGCAATGAAGATTCACCGTATATGCCATTTATGGAAAGAGTAGGATACGAACCAGTATGGAAAACTAATTTATTATTATCAAAATGAACAAGTTATTAGAATTTTTAAGACCGATAGATACTTTAATATGGAACTACTTTGTAAAAAGTAAGTTCATCCTTTTCTGTGGTGGCGGTAAATCAGCAGATCCAGTATACGTCGAACCGCGTGATATGGGTGAGGATGCTAGAAGTTACCTAGAAGCCATAACGGATCCGGAGTTAGTCGGCAAACAATTAGACGCGGAAAAAGAGTTTGGTCCTCAGTTTGATTTAGTAAGCTTATCTAGGACTCAGATTATGCTTGAGGGTATTGATGATCCAAAGGAATCCCAAGCGTATTTAAATGCGACTGCAAGAAGAATAGCACTTCAAGCCAAGAAGAAAGCACTAGAGGAAGGACAAGAAACTATGTCTCAAGAAGATATAGACCGTCAAATCGAAGCAATACTTGGACCAGCTCCCAACGAGACTTACGAATACAGAGGAAGAGGAAATTACAAACAGACTCGTGAAAACCCCGAATACGTAGCATACCAAGAAAGAAAAGCAGTACTGTCAGAAAATTACAGTTCAGCAAATAACTCCGATCTAGCTGAAGTTGAAGGTGAGTTAGCTGGTGTTATAGAGACTATTACGCAAATTGAAAATCAACCGGCCCAAAAGGGGTTGATAGAGATGGCCGAGGATACGGCTAAAGCATATGATAAAATTATTGCTGATAGTAACACATTCAAGAGAGAGCGTGACATCCTTGATATGGAGTATTTTGGTCAAAAAGCTACTGATGCAACGAGAGCTTCTGATCCTTATTCTACCGGAATAGCTGAAAAAACAACTGAGTTGTCTGATAAGTTAACTGATAGGGCATTAGCCGATACAGAACAATCAGAAGAAAGAATGAAGATGGGTCGGATTGCTGACCGACAAGCAGCACGGATTGATGACCTAGAAAAAATATCTGAGGATCTTAGGACTCCAAAAGAAAACGAGGAGTTAAATAATTTAAAAAACTTACGTGACCAGCAACAAAAAAGCTTGCTAGATCCTTCGTTAGCCAAGGCCTTAGATCCTACCCTTTCGGAAGAAAGAAGAGATTTGAGGACAATTGCGGATCAATCAATGCTCGCGGCGGAAGGGCCTACTGGTGTTGCGTTTGATAGACAACAAGCCAATCAACAATCTTTAGCGAATATGAGTATGGATTCAGCTACTTCCGCTACAGCAAGGGCTAATAACCCTATGCTTGCCGAAGGTCGTGCTGAGTTGGGATCACTAGCAGACCAAGCACAAGGATTTGCTATGAATCCTACGTCAAACACAGAGAGAGCACAGCTAGGTGATATGGCACAGCAGTCAAGGGACTTTGCTGATTCCTTAATGGCAGAAGCACAGAACCCAGCGTTGCCGAATGCAGAGAGACAAAGGCTTATTAATATGTCTCAAAAGCAAGAGCAACGTGCGAATGAATTATACTCCAGAGCCGGTGATGTAAGTGCAGAGCAACAAGTGTTATTAGATTCCGCAACTGCTATGCGTGCCAGAGGAGACGATATGTTTTCCAGAGCCGGTGACGTAAGTGCCGAACAGCAAGGGCTAAGAGACCGAGCACAAGAACTAGCAAATAGATCTGACGAAATGTTTGCTCAATCTGGACGAGTAACACCAGAGCAAGAAGAATTACGCAGACAATCGCAAGAGCTATTTGGTCAAGCTGATCAACTTATGGCTACAGCGGGTGATGTAAGTGCAGAACAGCAAGCTATACGAGACCGAGCTACTTCAATACAACAACGTGCACAACAACTGTTTGCTCAATCTGAGCAAGCTCCTTCTGCTGAAAAATTACGCTTACAACAAGAAGCAAGAAACTTACAAGCACGTTCTGATCAATTATTTACACAAGCTGATACTGAAGCATCTGCTTTACGTGAAAGAGCCGGACAAGTAACTCCCGAGCAACAACAGTTGCGTAATCAAGCGAGTTCAATGCAACAACGTGCACAAAGCTTATTTGAACAAGCAGAATCAGCACCATCAGCCCAAAAAAGGGAGTTACAAAATGCCGCAAGGGATATGATGGAAAGAGGAAAGGGATTGTTCGAGCAATCAAAAAGAACTTCTTTGAAGAGAGCCCAAGCCGGTTCATTAGCACAACTTTCAGCAGTGCAAGCAAAACAATTAACTGCCGATGCTACGGGACCATTGTCTTCACAACGCAGACGATTAGCTGAACAAGCAGCTAGACAGCAAGGATTGCGTACCGGTCGTATTGGTGACAATGCACAGTTAGCTGCTGAGTTATTAAATAGAGAAGAATCAAGGGCGGCTTTACGTGATGAAGCAAGAAAGTCTCGAGATCTTGCGTTCACACAAGCTTCTACGTATGCTACGGATGCAGCAAATGATAGCAATCAATTAAGAACTTCTGCACTCGGATATGAAACCGGTGGGTTTGATAGAGCTCGTGGCGTAGATGGAGATATTGATGCACAAAGATTAGCTTTATTACAAGAGGGTAGATTAACTGAAGCAAATGCTTTAGCAGCCTCAAGAGGAATTGAGGGTGATATTGCTTCCCGTGAAGCTGCGTTATTACAAGAATCTCGACTTACTGGTCAAGGCTTACGCAGTGATGCACTAACGGCTCAAGCAACAGCCTCCGCTCAAGCTCGCGGTGTTGAGGGTGATATTGATGCACAAAGATTAGCACTCATAGGAGAAGGAAGACTCGCTGAAGCAAATGCTTTAGAAGGGTCAATAGGTATCGAAGGTCAAATATCTGACCAAGAAATTGCTAGACAAGGACGTGCTCTTGATGCAAGACGCTTTGGATTATCTGCTGGAACTACTTTGGAGGGACAAATAGCTGACCAAGAAATCGCAAGACAAGGCGGGGCAAATCAATTAGGATTAGCAACAGCAACAGAAGCAAGAGGTATTGAGGGTATGATCTCTGACCAAGAAATAGCAAGAACCGGACGTGCTCTTGAAGCGTCTCAACTAGGGATGCAAGAAGGTAGGGATATAGGGGGACAGATATCCGATCAAGAAACATCTAGAAACGCTGAAGCAAGGGCTACCGCTGGTCAATCATTTGATATGGGTCGAGAGATTCAAACTGACCTAGATGATCTCACAGAAACTAGACGTGATCAAGCACTAGACGCACGGGGTGATGCACGGGATGCTACCACTGATTTAACAACTATAGACAAAGGATTTAGGGACGAAGCGGAGGAAAGACAACAAGCTTTACTAGATAGAGATGAGTCACTAAGGAAAGAGGCTCGACTAGAAAGAGAAGCGGCTTCATTAGATCAACGTGGATTATATGAGCAAGCGAGGGGCCTTAGAGAAGAGGCGGCCGAAGCCAGAGAAGATGCTTCTGACGCTGTACAAACTGTTGCAGATATAGATGCAAGTTTCCGTGCAGAGGGTAGGCAGAATATCGGTGATGCTATAGGGCTCGGTGCCGGTCTTGCGGAAGCCGAAGAAAATCTAAGGCAAACAAACTTAGATGAACAAGCAGCAATTAGGGGTGAGATATCTGGTGCAGAATCTACTGCATTTGCTAATCAAGGTGTTCTTGCTAATTTTGATTCCGCAATAGATCAAAACAGAATAACTAACGCTTTGGATTCTAGTAAAACATCATTTAATATGAATCAAGCTGTGGGTGATAACAGTATGTTAGCGGGTACATCTACTGCACCTACTATGGGTGCAACCTCTGTAGCCGGAGCACCGGGAGTATCACAAGGTTTCCAACCTTTGTTCCAAGGAGCTATAGGTACTGGGATTAATATGGGCCAAGTGAATAGAGCAAACGATCAAGCTTTTGAAAACACTAAAGCACAAATCGCGGCGGATAACAGAGCATCCAGTCGTTCAACTTTTGGTACGTTGGTCAAGGCGGGTGCTGCAATGCTTCCCATACCCGGAGCATCAGTAGTAACTGGAGGAATAAACTAACAATAACTTTTAAAAAATATGAGAGCACAAATAGGACAAAACGTTGACCCACGATTAGGGGTACTTGATTTCAGCCCACAAGCTGATGCGGCACGGACTGATGCGGCTAGTAGAATTGCATTGGGTTCCGCTATAGGAGAGGCACTTACTGATTATAAAGCAAGGCGTGATGATGACAAAACAAAGCGTGATTTAGCTAGTAAAATTTCTGGTGGTAAGAGTGCTTTTATGTTGGACTTCTTGGGCCTTGATGACAACGATGATGTTAAGGGTATCTCTTCCGATGAAGTATATGATGTTATTAAAAATGCTAACGCCAAAGAAATAGCTGACTTGCACAAAACATTCTTCTTAGCTGAAAAGAAAGCAGAAGCAGAATTTAAGGCAGCACAAGTCAAAGCCGGAAAAGTTAATTACGGAAATATAAACTCTATGACTAAGTTCTTTGAAGAAAATGATAACTTAAGTAGGGATACAAGAAACGGATTTATCGTTGATAAAAATAAGAACATAATACCGTTTAATGATCCTAGGATTAAAGGACTTCAAAACGATCCAAGCTTCGGTAAGGTTTTCTACGGGTACAAAAATGCACCCAATTATTCAGAAGATGAAGATAATTCTTCTTCAAATAAAAAAATAGAAATACTTTAATAATGGCTGTCAAGAGAGTCAAGTTACCCAATGGTACAGTGCTTCGACTTGATGTCGGAGACGATGTAACTGATGAAGAAATCATTGAATTTGCTTCACAGCAATACGAGAAAGATTTCTATGATTCCTTTGATCAAGAAGATAATTTTGCTGTAGATATAGCCAAGGGATTTTCTTCGGGTGCATTACAAGCTATTGCAAACACAGCCGCTGGTGTGCAGTCCGGTGCAGCTTTTCTGGCCGGTGACGATCCGGACAGCGAGTTCCTACAGAAGTTACAAGATAATGCTTCTAGTATTCGTAGCTGGTCACGAGGTGTAGACAAAAGACTAGGACTGGATGAAGACTTTGCTGAGAGTATTCCCGGACAAGTAATGAAGGGGTTTGGCCAAATGGCAGTACAATTACCAGCAACGGTTGTGGGTGCTGTAGGCGGGACCGTGTTGGGCGGTCCAGCCGGAGGTGTAGCCGGAGGATTAGCCTTAGGTGGTGGTACGATGATGGCACAGATGCAGACAGAAGCCGTAATGGATGCCGAAAGAACTCTTAATAAAAATCTAGATGAGTTCTCAGAACAAGAAAGAGACCAGACGGCGGTTACTTCATTGTCCTATGGTGCAATCGGTGGTGCTCTTGAATATGCTCCGGTTAGTAAATTTATTCCCAAGCCTCTTAAAAATAAAGTTGTAAAGTTTTTCAGTAAAGGAAAGAAGAGGGGGATGCTCAGTGGTTCTGAAGTCAAGGAGGTTGTTAATTCGTTGAAAAAAGATGTTGCCCAAGGTGCTGTACTCGAAGGGTTTACTGAAGCAGCACAAGGACAATTGTTGGATACTTTAGCGGCATCAACATACGATGATGACAGAGATTTAATTTCATTTGACGTTCTTAAGCAAAGAACTACGGAGGCTATAGTCGGTGGTATTGTGGGTGGTGGTACTACTGCTTTTACTGGTACTGTATCACGTGCTGTTGCACCGGAGCAAACCAAGGAAGTGGTTACATCCGGCAATAAAGAGTTCAAGGTACAATTTGATATTATAAACGAAGGGGTAAACACTGACCTAATAAGGCAACCCCAGACACAAAAAATTATAGCCACTAGTCTAGATGAAGCTAATGAGATAGCAAAGGCAATTTTAATGGAGAATCCAAAGGCTGATCTTAGATCAATAAAAGTTTTTTCTCCAGAGGAAGTTGTGGAAGACGCATTGATTCCGGACATTGACCTAGAGGATGAAGTTACTTTTGCTCCTACGGAAACTGTTGGAGTATTCGGGGATGACGTTGACTTGGATTCAATGGATCTTACTCCGCAACAAAAAACAGAGATAGTAGAGGTAAGACAACAGTCAAGAGCTGAAGCCCGTGAAATCTTAACCGCACTAGCGGATCCTACTGCTAACCTTGATCCGGAAGTACTGAGACAAGGCATTGAGGCCCTATCGGATCCGACTGGTCAACTAAACCAAGCTACTGTAGACGAGGGTATACTTGCGTTAGCTGACCCTACTGGCACAGCAGATGAGGCTATTATACAAGAGGGCTTGCGTGCACTAGAAGAGGTATCTAAGCAACAGAGAGGACAAGACCCGACGGTGGGTGCGTCTCAGCTAGATATAATAAATGAATTTAAAGTAAGGAGAGCCCAAGAGCAAGCAACGAAGGATGCTCCTTACAAACCTAAGCGTCGTAAAGAACTATACGCTAAGTTAAGAGAGTTAGATAAGCGTTCGTTCGATGCACTAGCTACTGTTAACCCTTACGTTAGAAAGCGTGGGTACGAACCTACGTCCGAACAAGACTATGACAGTGAAATAGATATGAGGCTAGAGGATGCTGCTTATATGGAAACAGTTCCTCAAGTTTCTGCGGCCGGAGTTCGTTCTGCTACGGTAGGTGCTTCGCCTATACAAATTGGAAAACAAGATCCGGATTTACTTTTGAACTCAGCTATGGAAACAGTTGAGAGTATAGACAACGATGTTGATTTAGAACACGGTGAAGTTACAAGTGAGATAGTATCCGGTGATACAATATCAGAACCTCCAACAGTAGGGGCATCAATTAATCTTCCTAATGCACCGTTAATTTCTAGAAAACAATTTAAAGGTAAGAAAGGATTTTTTTATTTTTCCGATAGAACTAAAGTAGGAAACTATACTGGATTATTTCCGGAAGACGGGATTAATATTAAATTACAAGGCGGACCCGGTTATCCTTTTACAAAACAAAATTCAGATAAATCAGCTGGCTGGGCATTTACTTCAAAAAATATATTTTCTAAGTTTTTGGATAAAGTAAAATCAACCGATGGACTTGGGTTTATTACACTCTACAAGAAAGAAAACCTTAGAGCAAACGGTACATTTCTCAAGGCATACGTGGCTGAAGTAAAGGCTGCTATCAAAGCAAAGAGACTTACCACTAAACAATTTTTAGAAACAGCTAATACAGCTAGAGAACAAGTATTAAATTTAAAATCAAAAAACGCTAAGACCGGCAAGATTAAGTTTACTGTTGCTAGAGATGGTAAGGGGTATGGATTATTTTCTAAACCATTTAAAAGTGTAGCTGCTTTTGAGAAAGCTATGGAACTCGTGGGGTTTGAGCCACGGGGTAAAATGTTTGACACTAGGGATAAAGTAATTACGAGGGGTGGGGTTAAAACAAAAGTAACTGGAGAATTGTCTGGAGGTAGGTTAGCTAGTATAACCAATATAAATAAGGGTTTGCCGGACGTGTTAAAAATGATTGATCTGTTTACTGACCCCGCCTTTGATAACGTAAATAGGGGTGAGATAGTTGGTGCAGTTCAGTTCGACAAGGAACAGATTGGCCCTACTACAGCACAAGAGTTGGGTACGGAAGAACACTTGAGTTATCCTATAGTAATAAAAGGTAAAGGTGTAGGTACATTCTCTGACTCTACTAGCATTTTAGATATAGTAAAAACAGACAAGCGTACGAATGAAGCACTAAGAAGTGCTGAGACTTCTATGCCGGTGGGTACAGTAGGTTCATCTACTGCTAACAACTTAACTCCAAAGCAGTTACAAGTTATTGGATCCGTTGTTAACAAAATTAAAAACCTTTCGAGTAAACTTAACATACCTATTGTTGAGTCAACTAACTTAGTAAAGGGCCGGGATGCTCAGTACAACTACGAGACGATGACCATTGAATACAATCCGGTGTTGTTGTCAGCTCGAGGTAAAAAGGGAGCCGAGGCTGCACTCCGTGAAGAAGTAATTCACGCAGCAATGCACCAAGTTATTAATCGTAAGTCCAAGGACTTGGGTCCAAAGGAAGCGTTTATTAAAACTATGGAGCGTATTGGCCAAGCCCTTACTCCGCAACAAAGAGATAGGTTAAATGAAGTATACGGAGAACAGTTAGATGCGACTAATGCCGGAGCTGAATACGCTAGGTTTATTACTCAGCAACTTTTATATGGCCGCACTACTGAGTCAACTATGCTAAAGGAAGGCAAGGCATTCGATCTTGTTAAGTCATTACTGCGTGCGGTTCACTCGACTATAGTACGTGCCTTAAAGGGTGATATACAAACCAATGATGAGGTTGCTTTACTTATAAGAGATACAGCTTCACTAATAAGAAGTGCGGATCCGGAAGCTAAGGTTCCGTACCAAGCTCAGACAGCCGCAGCACAATTGGTAGCAAATAGGGCTGAAGGCAAGGATGATTTAACAGCTGATGATATTGCTAACCCTACCGGTGAAGACGTTGATGCACTGCTTAAAAGAAAAAAGAAGATACTCGGGGTACAAGGCTTAAAGGACTTCTTCTATACTCCATCTAGGATACTACAAGAAATTAGTCCTAAGCTTTACGAGATAATGCAGCAGTGGCAGCAAGCTATAATGACTAAGAGTCTAGATGCCAAAAAACTAGGCCAGCCTTTCTTTAAAAAACTTAATGCTATTACTGATAAAAAAGATTTAGCAAAGCTAGAGCGTCACTTGATGTACAGTCCTACTAAGGAGCAAATACAAACAACTGAATCCCAAGCTATTATAGCGGAGAGAGATAGACTTCTAGCTAAGTATGGTTTGTTTAATGAATACCAATTAACTATCAAGCCTATATTTGATACCATTTATAATGAAAATAAATCTCAAGGAAAGAATAGTTATAGGTTCGAGTACTTCCCTAGGTTTGTTAAGGATATGGAATCCTATCTAAGATTTTTGGGCAAGAATATTACCACTGATTTTAAATCCTATGTTGAAAAACTAAATGTTGAGCGAGGGAAAAATCGTGAGTCACTTATAAATATAGACACACCATACGCGGCCTATGTGTTTAACCAGTATATTTTATCCCAAAGATTTAACAAGACTAGGAGTATACTAAGTAAGGAGGAGCAACGTAAGGTGGACTTCATAGATGAAGAGGCTATGCCTTTTTACTTCTCTCCATCAGAATCATTTAAAAAATATGTTGATTCATCTTATCGTGATATCGAGACTACTAGACTTTTAGGTAACAGTGGTGGGCTTGATTTTAATATAGAGAAACTGCAAGACTTAATTAACCGTGGATTACCGATAGGTACCTTCGGTCAAACATTGGTAGATTTAGTACAAGACCCGAACGTTGATCAACAAAAATTATTTATTGAGGCCCCGAATATTATTACAACAATGTTGGCACCTACTGTTAGTACCGGTAATGATTTCTTGGGTGGATTGAATTCATTTGCATACGGAGCATTGATGCTTGAACCGACTAGTGCATTGTCAAATGCCTATGAGCTAGCATTTGCTACATTAGAAAACGGAATACTGCCAGTAATACAAGCGATGCTTGGTACTAAAGTTACGTTAAAAGATATAGGTGTTGACAAGGAAATGTTTTCGGCTGAATACGATCCGGACACTGGTGGTATACGTAGGTTTGTAGACAAGGGCCTAAAGCTTACTGGGTTTAAAAAAATGGATCAGTTCATAAAGGAGACTACCCTTACGACTAACTATAATAGATATAGGCGTGCAGCAATGAAGCCCAAGAGTAGTGGTGCTTACAAAAAATTGTTAGCTGAATTAGATTTCCGTATGCCTAGCTATAAGGATAAGGTTATATATGATTTGCGTAATAACACCCCTAAGTCTCCGGAGGTTAGATTGTTTTTGTTTACCAAGTTGTCCGAGACACAACCTATATCTGAATTAGAGTTACCCGCTTTTGTAAAGAAGCACCCGAATGCAAGGACTTTATTTTTAATGAAAACATTTATAGTCAAGCAAGCCAATTTTGTTTTCCAGAGATATATTAGTGTAATGACTAATAAGGAATCAACTGTCGGAGAGAGAGCAATAGCCGCTAAAGATTTAGGTGCATTGCTAATGTTCTTTTTGTTAATCGGTATTCCTATTGATGCATTGAAAGACTTGTTAGCCGGACGCGATATGTATCCGAAGGATTACTTCTTTAATAGTTTGTTTAGAATATTTGGTATAAGTAAATATAATTCATACCAGTTTCAAAGAAGTCCAACTGAGTTTGCTTTCAGTTACGTAAGTCCGGTAGCTATTCAACTTCCGTTTGATATTATGGGTCAAATGCTAGCGATAGTAAATGAAAAAACTATGGCGGATCCGGACAGATTACTTACACCTTTACCATTCTCGGATCTATGGTACTACAGATACGGACCGGGTGTTGAGTCACAAAAAAGAAAAAGGTACAGAAAGTTGACGGATAAAGACGAACGTCCGGTAGACATACGTGAGTTGTTGAACTTATAAAAAAACCCAGCCCTTTAAAAATTCAGAAAAAAAGGACTGGGCTTTAACCATTCATACGTACAACACACAGTACATAACTATAACATAACTGAACCTAACCAGTTAAATCTACTACCTCTGCGTCCTCGACGTACACGAATCCTACTGGTTTAGTAATCATCACTCCGTTTCGGTGAGGGTTATCAGTAAGTTCCGTAGCACTAGGAACTTTTTTCTGATGGAATTGAAAGTCATATTGGTTTCTTACTAAGTGAGATATGTTCCAGACGTATGCTGTCCCGTTGTTTTCTATAAGGAAAAGGAAATCTTTCTTTAGACTCTCGGCTATATTTATATTGGTGTCAACCTTTAATTGCTCTATGATCCAAGGATTCCAACTGTCCTTCCTTGATTTGAATTCAAACAAGTAGCTGTTGTTCTCGTAGTCATATGGTGAGTGTTCATCGTCAGCCTTAATAAGCTTACCCATCTTGGGGTAAGCCTTCATAAGACCTTCTGCAATTTCCGGCTCCGTCATCTGTATGCGGGCTCGTTAATTGTTGTAGTCAAAACTATATTCAATAAGGTTTTGATTCTTTTCTTGAGTAGCTTTTCTTTCTTCATAGCTACCTTAGTTCTTTTGATAGCACACGTGACGCTCGATCTTTCTCGGCCTCCTATCTTTGCTATCTCGTGGTGGCTCTTGCCGGTTTCTTCTAGTAAGTAGAAGTAAACGTCCCTAGCTTTTGCTACTGATCGTCTGCCTCTGCCTTGTTGCTGTACGTGGGTAGGATCTACCTCAAACATTTGAGCAACGTAATTTAATATATATCTTGAGTTCATAATTGTTATTGGAATCTGCCTAGGCAGTGATAGAATTTAAGATACCCGCCTACACCACGCTCACCTTCACGGTTCTTAGCTATGGTGTATTGGAGATCTGTGTAAGGGCCCTTGGAGTCAGAGGATTTAGCACCCTCGATGTCCCCGTTCTTGGGCCAAAGTAAAAGAACAATGTCCGCATCGTTCTCGATGTCACCGGAATCCTTGAGGTCATATAAGCTAAGGCCGGTCTCTCTCTTAGCTCCCTCTCTGTTTACTTGTGATAGAAGTATGACACTTATGTTTAGTTCAAGGGCCATCTGTTTTATCTTGTGAGATATATCAGCTATACCCTCGGCCTTACTGTTAGCCTTACGTGACCACGGTATTAACTGCAAGTAATCAATAAGTACTAGCTTTACCCCGTGCTTCTTAACGAAGGTTCTTGTTTGGCTGACCATATCTTGCGGGCTGTTGGCTGTGTGTGCGGTGTATATAGGCAAGTTACTTATCTCATCTATTGCATCATTAACCTTTTGCATATTAGCATCAGTTATCACACGCTCTTGTATCTGCCTCACATTGCGTCCAGAAACGCATTGCACCATACGTTTGGTGATCTGCTTCTGTGGCATCTCCAAAGAGAATATAAGGGTAGGTACAGCGTCATTACGGACAGCCTTCAAGGCTATGAATAATGCTAGTGCTGACTTACCACAAGACGTTGGAGCTGACAGCGTTAGTACTTCTCCGGCCCCGATACCACCACTACCCAACATACTGTCGAGCTGAGGTAGATGAGTCCGGACTACGTCATTGGTGAACTCACCGTTGAGCATTTGAGTGAAGTCCTCTTTTAACTCATTGGCCGAATCCTTAATGGATTGGCTTTGGTCTAGGACTTCCATCACCTTGCCGAGCTGATCGTCCACATCCGCTTTGATTGCGTCGGACTTGGCAGTTTCGGTCGATGCATTCTCTGCACCCATTAGGTATGTTTTTCTTAGTGTTCGTAGCTTTGACTTCTCTAGTACTAAGTCAGTATAGTATTTCATTTGAAGTCCCGACGCTGAACGTCCGAGCACTTCCATAATACCACTGACCCCGTTAACTTCTTCAAGGCACTCGATGGACTTGAGGTGCTCCATAATGGATACCTCATCTATCGGTGTTTGTGTTTCGCTTAAGTGAGCTATTGATTGAAACAATAACCTATTACTTAAGTAGTAAAAATCCTCTCCGTTTATCCGGGAGGCAATGCCATCGTATGCTTGGGAATCCCCTTCGATACATAGGCACGATATTAATTTTTCTTCGGCTTCTCTGTTATTCGGTTCGGCTAAGTCTATCATTCTCTTCTTCGAGTTGCTTAGTCAAACTTCTTAAACACTGTCCGAGGAATCTAAAACGATCTCGGTTTCCTCTGCCGATTTCGTTTGTTTCTATTGCGTTGTACGCATTGAGTGATACTTCAGTTGCTTCGTGTATTGTGTTTAACATAATGGTTTTAATTTATATAGGATGATAGACTTCCTTCCACGTCATTGTGGAGGGAAGATTCTACCACACCCTACTGCTATTTTTTCGAGCGTTCGAGCATCCCTATGGCTATCAACGAGTAACCAATTAGATCTCGAAATATATCACGAGGTTTATCGCCATCAGAATTTACTGACAGCCGTCCGTCTCGGGTGAATGCCTTAAGTCTTTGGAACTTATCTTGCATCCGGAGGGATAGGCCGACGAGTGGATCAATCCCGAACTCAGTACTGCCGTCGAAGTTCTCGAACGGGTTGGAGCACTTGTCTCCACCCGTGTAGTCCGAGTTCTTATTGCCAGTGAGTTCAAGGATTTCCTTTACTTCTTCGTATCGGAATTTATCCCACCACTCTTTGTCGAACTCCGTCATTTAGAACGGATCGTTGTCGTTAACGTCAACCGGGGCCGGAGCTTTAGGCTTAGTGGCTTCCTTTAGATCAACTGCTAAAGAGATGAATGGTACGTCCTTTGAGGATACCTTCTTCCATCCCTTGATGTAGTACTCCTTGCCGTCTACTTCTATGTTTCCACGGAAGTCCGGGTGAGTTTCTTTTTCCTTGCGGTCATTCTTGAATAGAACTCCGCGGTTATTATTATCGTATTGGTTCATAATTAAAACAAGTCTTCTTTAGTTTTTGGTTGTGGCTTAGGTTTGTCTTTGCCGTGAGTGTTGGTAGCATCAGCGTCCTTCGTATCATCGATACAGAAGAGGCCGTTGAGTGCGTACTTGCGTGCGTATGAGCTAGCGGATCCGGTGATCTGTGCATCGTCCATACCCTTCTTTGTCTCAGCTTCTCTAGCGAATGCACTTACCTCTGCTATCACATCGGTGTCGCACAGCATCGCGGTTGCTTTGACGTAGACTCTACCACCTACAGCGACGATGTCATCGCTGAGTGTTAGGTCGCATTTATATTTCCTTAGGAGAGGCTTTACTGCTTCGAGTATATCCTCTGCGGAGCGATAAGAGTACCCTCCGAATTTGTTTGTCTGACCCTTTGGAGCTTTTAGTTCCGTCTGAATCGACATTAGTTTTTGTGGTTGTGTTTCTGTTGTCATAAAAATCTTTTACCAATTGTTTGAATAGTTTTACCCGAGCCTTAACATTAATGCAAGCATCAACTTCACTGTTAGTTGACCCCAAGACAACCAATAAGAAACATTGATCATCCTTTAGTAAATTATTTTTGAACCGGCTTGTCAATTGATTAAGTCCAACCGGGTGAAGTAAATCAGATCCGGGCTGTCTCAAATAAGTAGCGATGTTCTCAAGCACAGTAGGTAAATGTTTGGGATCACCCTTACACATCGTCGTAAATATATTCTCGATCTTACCTATCAGTGTGTTGGCTTGCCGGCTTATCACACCGCGGATCTCTCCGCTCTTGTGGTCGTGGTCAACCACCCAATCCTCTGTCTCTCTGTTTAACACGGGGCATTCCTCCGGGGTATTATTTTTTCTCCACTTTGCTAGTTTGTTTTGAGGTACGTACATTTTGTTTTCTTGTTTTGCTCCAATCTATCTCGTCATAATTTTCATCATATGCTTTTTGATTGTAGCCTTTCTTTGGTTGCATTCCTTTACCCATTAGATTTCATTAACCTCCAATATTTGTATGACCGCACCCTTCTTAGTCCGGCCTCTACCTTGTTTGTCCGGCTTAACAACTGACAGCTTACGGATCGCATCATCCTTTGTATTGCCCCACTTGTGAGTATAGCCACGATAATCAGTAGGCATATCAAAGTGTCTGTATAATATCTCATATTGATTCATAACTGTATAATACAATGAACCCCGTTCCCGAATTTATGCTAAGGACATTGTAGTCAATCCACTCAATGGCTTCATCGACAGTCATATCGTCATCAGCTACAAAGCATTCGATCATTCTGTTGTAGTCATAGACTAAGTACCCGTCGTGACTTGTGCCGACTACGGCGTAGTCAAGTCCTTCAAACTGTATGGCATTGTCTGCGTGTACTCCCTCTAAGTATTCTTCTAAGTTTATATTGTCCATATTATTTTTTCATTCGTTTGTTCCAGAATAATTTACTGGCGTGTTTAAAATTTTGTATACCTATCTTCATCTCAGCTTCACTCCACTCCTTGTGGTAGTGCTTCTTGGTATCGCAGTCAATGCATACTGTGATGCACCTAGGTAAGTAATCTAGACCGGCCTCCTTCATTACCATATAGGATTCAATAGCTAGCTGTTCGCAGTCCTTCGGATAAGTCTTAGCCTTGCCCTTGGTATTAGTTCTGCATTTGTAGTCAGCAAGGAATAACTTATCGTCCTCGTCGTATCCCATAAAGTCTATGGATCCGGCTGTCTTGATTGTGTGAGAACTTACTATGTACTCACAGCACAATGGCTTGGTGCCACTCTCTTCTATCCATTCAAGGAAAGGTTCAGCCCACTCATCGTAAGGGTTTCGATCCGGCTGTACATCGTATAACAATTCTCCTACTTTATCTTCAATGCATTTGTGTACGGCAGTACCGAACTCGGATGACCCGATCGTGTTGCCGGTAGTAGGATGCTCACGCGTGCCGTAGACTAGTGTCTCGATGTCCCGCCACATTAGGTTCGGGTGCTTGCGTGCGAGGTCTACCATCATCCTCGGTTTGTAAATTGAATCCAAGAAGTCATCCTTTATTATTCCGAGTATAGTAGTAACGGAAGGGTATGTCTTGGTGTTGTGTTTCCTAGCTTGAGCGGGTGTCGTAACATCCTCTACAAAGCTAGCCTCTTTTGTGCAGTCATAGAAGTGAGCCATTCACAAGTTATGAACGGCTCACCCTACGCTGTCAACCATTTATTATTATTATAATTGTTCGTCACTTGCCGGTGGCTCGATAGTTGTAATGCTTAACTGCTTTACCCTATCCGTGATGAGCCGAATCCTATTTAAGTCCGAACCTAAATCAGTAAGTTTGTCTACCCAATATTCTTTGCCACCGAAGTCAGCGTCAGTTGCCATCTCTATTACTGCCTCGGTTATCTCTCTGTTGATGACATCTTGTCGTGACCATAGTGCCGACATTAGTGCTATCTTTTCATCGTAAGTATTTATTTTAAGTATCATTGTATTATCCTCGCGGGTTGGTTTTAGTTATGTGTATTACTTGAACACGACCCTCGGTCTGTACCTCTAGATCGTGGAGTTGAGCCATCATATCTATGTGGCTAGGCATTGATGCTTGCTCAATCTCGTCGAGCATTGAATACCATTCGTCTATGTTTTCTACTTGTTTCATAATATATACTCTTTATCTTTATTTAGTTTTTTTACTTCTTCTTGTTGTAGTTTCTCTATTATATTTTCTAAACAATCAACGATTGTTGTGATAGTCCCATCGTTATCCTTAAGCTTGATTAGTATATGGTTTAATAGCTTTCTGTGTATATCGTATAAATCACAGATGCAGTCTTGTATATCATTTGGTTTCATTTGTTTATGTTGCTTAGTTGTTTATTAACTTTATTCCAATAAGTGTCAAGGTTCTTCAGTACCTTGGGGTCAGTCTTCTTCCACGCATAACATCCCCCGTTCCACATCTTAGCGAGGACTTCGGCTGATGGCTTAAGTCCAGTCTTCTGTTCGTATACATCACCCCAATAGTTGAGATACTTCTTGCACATATTCACTGACTTGACCACATCGTATCTGTCATCGTGCGAGTAGGTCGAGCCGTAGAATGTGTTAACATCTTGTACTACTGCGGGTGTAATTTGTAGGTAGCCGACTGCGTTCCCGTTGTCCCCTACTGCTAGGGGATTCAAGGAACTCTCGACTATAGCTATTGCTAGTATTAGTTGGTCAAATGTAATCATAATTTTATGGGGTTTATTATTCTGTCTAGTTTGACTGCTACATCCCAAATCTCATCAGTTCTGTTTTGCTTCCAAGATTTTTGTATAGCTTCTGCTTGTTTCTCTAAATGAATAGATTTTATATTCATCGACATAAGTTGGTTCGGTGTAAAGCATTCACTTCCACCTTCTCCCATTGCTTCTATCAACTGTTCTGATTCGGAAATCAAATCATACCAAGTGGTTGCCCATTCGTCTTTCATTTATTCTTCCTCCTTATCTATAATGTTATCTTGTATCCAATCGTTAGCGTACTCCCCGACTTGCCCCCATATGTAATCACATTCGAGCATAGCATCCTTGAGTTCGTACCACTCATCCTTGTCTAGATTCCTACCTAAGAATAAGTCAGCGTCATCCTTGTTGTATCCGTCAAGCGTGTTCGTCTCGTGTGCTACGACCTCACGCTTTATGGTTCTGAGTTCTTCGATGATGTGGTCTAGGTCATTGTTGATGTGATCATTCTTGAGATAAGAATGCATCTGTTTCATATCTTCTACCCTCTTGATGAGGGTGATTATTGGTAAGTGTATTGTGTTCATAATTTTATTGGTTGATTATTTTTGTTACGATGAAGTCCTCTTTAGTTTCGTCTCCATCTTTTAGGTGCTGATTTAATTGTTTATAGTTGTCGTAGTAGTGAAAGATCCGAAAGTCAAAGTCATCCTCTGACTTTGTCCAATCTTCGTATGGTCTGTCTTCTTCTAAGAAGTCGGGCTTGCCGACTGCGACAGTTCGGAATAATATTTCTGAGCTGTCTTCATTAGCCCAACAGCATTGGACTGTGTATAATTTTATATCTTTTATATCCATAATTTTTTTCTTGACTGTGTTATTGTTAGGTGTATCCTTAAGGAGTTCTCTCTCTATTACAAAGAGAGAGTTGACCTTAACGATACTGTATCCTTAAGGAGACTAGGTTAGATTTTGAATAATAAAAACACTTCGGATTCCTCAGTGCTTGTGGCTTCCATCTCTTCGACCCCGTAGAAATCGTAGACGTACCCGCACCCGCAAGGTTTATCTTCTTGGATGCGTACCTCAGCGTATTGGTCATCGATTAGTTCTAGCTCTTCAATTAATTGTTTTACTGTCATAATTTATTTTATTGGTTAAGGTGTTTCGTTGTTGGCTGAGTTTTTTACCATTTGGTATACCTCTTCTTTTATTTCCTCATTAATCATACTCTCGGCTGAGATTAATTCTGATATGTAACTATCTAAGTGATTCTTTACATAAGCACTAGCGATAGGCGATATTGTAGCGATAAGTTTAATAACTTCCTCGGCTTGCTTTTCGGCTTGTTCGGATAGTTCTACCCAATCAATTGGTTCATTTTCTTCTGTCATAATATTTTATTGGTTGTTAATAATTGGTTAAGACACCGCCCGTTAGGGCTGATGGTTTAGTCCCATTGAATCTCTTTCTCCACCATCTCATTGTACCAACCTTCAGACACCTTGTCTAAGTCATCGTATATGTCCTTGTGAGCTGATGCGTTGGTGTACAGACCCTCGACCCCTCCATACCAAGTCTGAAGGATTCTAGCTGTCTTGCCGTCCTTCTCAACAGTAAGGATGTAGTCATCGTCGTACACAAAGTAGTGGTCAAAGATTTGATCAAAGGTTGTATCTTTTGTGACGGAAGATGCAAATTCGGAGGGTACTCTTATCTCTGCGATGTCATCATCCTCCTCTACGTCTTGTGGCTCTACTGCTTGGATTGAAAAGCCCCCGTCTGTGAGGTGCTTGAATAGTGACCGCAATGCAGTCCGTTCATTTGTTAAGTCTTTCATAATTTATAGTTGGTTAAGACACCGCCCTTGCGGGCTGAGTTTATTTACAGTTGAACCTCTACTTGCATTAGCAATTCGTCTAGCTCGCAGATTATTTGAAAAGTAGCAACGTCAATCATATGATTGATGTGAGCTATTTCATCTTTATTCTTTATTGGGTCGAGTTCATCTCTTTTTTCTTGTCCTACTCTTATGAAATTAATAGCTTTATCTCTTCTTTCGTAACGATTTTGTATTTTTTCTATAATGTTTTTGTCCATAATAATAATTGGTTTATTGGTTAAGACACCGCCTATTGGCGGTCGGTGTTTCGCATATAAAATGCTCATCAGTTAACCTTTATGTTCGCTTGGCTTGAGGTTGACATCGCCACCGCATTCGGTGGGTCAAAGTGACCTCTGAGCTGATCGGCAGATTTAAAGTATAATTTTAGCTTCTTAATCCATCTGCTATCTGACTGTACCTAAGAGTCAATCAGACTATTCACCATAAGTCAACATATCATTTTTACGATAAATGAATCTCAAATCACTCAAAATGAAACTAATCATAAGCTCTTGACTATCAACACCTTATGTAATCGTGATACTTACCCATACTTACTTATCTAATTATCGTTATAAAATGTCGTAAGTCGTTGATTACCAACAAAAATAACGGTTTTAAGTAAAGGGCGAATCCACACTATGATACCTCAGATGCCCTACAAGCCGTCCGATTTCGAGTTGGTCTCCTAGTACTCACATCTTATTCACGCCCCACAGCGTCCATCCTCGCGATTTTGGGTTTTCCCAATACCTAACCAAAAAACCGTTAGAATCTCTGACCCAATACGCACCCCATATCCATCCCCTAATGACTCTTGCTCACGCAGTTTTTTTTACTTATTCATAGTATAAGCAACGCTAATAGTAGATTTACTGCAGATATTCTTCCCTAATCTAAAAATCGTTAGGGGGCGGGGGGGGTCGAAGTCACAGCGGTGCGTGTCAGTACTGTATCATCAAGGTAACCTAAAAAAAATATGTTATTCATAAGAATTTACTTGACACAGTTTACAATTACGGTATCCTTAAGGTTAGCTTTCTTTTGTTAGAAAGCTTTATCGTTAAGGGTTTTCCTTAAGGAGACCTTAGAATTATATCATATATAATGCTTGACATCCCGGTTTTGGCAAAGATAATTGAAAATAAATGGATGACAAGGATAACTTAATAAACGATATAACGGCATCAATCCGGCAAGTAGCTGATGCAAAAGAACTTAGTAAGGTCAACAGTCTAAGTAGACATAATCCGGAGAAGGTGGCTAAGATGCTATACCTATACGCTACTGGCACAAGCCAGACCCGTATGGTACGCAAGTACGGGTTCGATAGGGAGACTGTTATTAATGTACTAGCTGACTATGCTGATCATCTAGGTAAGTTCAAGGACTTATCCGGGAAGATAGCGGCCAAGAACTATTTAAATATGGCCAGCCTAGAGGAGGATCTAATACAGAAAGTCCGGGACCGGATGGACACCGGTGAGCTGGAGCCCACATTCCGGGATCTAAAAGAACTGTCAATAGCTAAGGCTAACTCAGCTAGGGAGGCGTTGACAGCTAGGGGTGAAGCTACGAGCATTACGGAGGACCGAAAAGTTTATAGTCAAGAGGACTACGAAGAAACAATCAAGGCGGCTCGTGATAGAATAAACAAGTTAA
>VMHT01068250.1_pt1 | contig 36464 bp, 38 predicted proteins | sample 4693611 | NCBI WGS metagenome assembly VMHT01 (sample SAMN12280063, study PRJNA550983) | marine metagenome | isolation source: seawater sampled from same location over 5 years 0.02-0.2 micron viral filtrate | place: USA: collected off the coast of southern California halfway between the port... ...
ACCATTCAATATAAATTTTTAGATAGAGAATATGGATTTGTTGAATTAGAAGATGAAGTTTTATAGAATAGAAAACGTAGGACAAAGGGGTTGGTTCATAGGTGACTATCCTGAAGCAGTTGTTAGTTCAAAAGAGTTCGAAATTTGTTATACAAGTATAGAAGAGGGATACATTCAATCTCACTATCACACTAAATGCAGAGAAATAGTTTTAATCACATCAGGTATAGCAATAATTAACGGTAGGGAAATCAGAGAAGGAGATATTGTGGTGATTGAAAAAGGTGAAGTAAACGATATATATGCAAAGACTAAAATTACCGTGGTAGGAGTAAAAGTACCTGCTGGTGGACAGGATAAAGTGCTATTATGAAGAAAGCAAAAGTAAAAAAGATATTCTTATCGGATAAAATATATATTAAAAAGAAAGATGTAGAAGATGATGACTACCTTTTATCACTATATACCTATGACAATGGGGATGAGTTTTTATCTACAATCTCAGAAGACGAAGACTACTACATTGTACCATCAAACTCATACCACAAACTAGATTGGGACGACATTGATGATCAAAGAAACTTCCAACAAACAGACGCAGACTTAAACTTTATAGGCACTCTTAGATGGGAACAAAAAGAGGTTGTAGATAAGTTTTTTAAAAGAGGTAGAGCTAGATCAGGACTACTACAGGCTCCCTGTGGTTGGGGTAAAACGTTCACAGGTTGTGAAATTATATCTCGTAATAAAACTAAAACATTAGTTTTAGTTCACACAAAACTTTTATTCAGACAGTGGATAGAAGAACTAGAAAGACAAATTCCTGGCGCAAAGATAGGAAGAGTAGGTGACGGACTATGTGATATACAAGACATTACAGTTGGCATCTACAAATCAGTTTATAATCGTAGAGACGAACTTTCAGAAAACTTTTCAATGATTCTAGTAGACGAGGCGCATTTGTGTCCAGCAGAAATGTTCTCAAGCGCACTTAACTCTCTTAATGCTAAGATTAAAATAGGCATTTCTGCAACACCAAAGAGAAAAGACGGAAAGCATGTATTTTTAGCTGACTATTTCTCTCCTTTTATGGTTGAGGCTCGTGATCCTAGAAAGCTACAAGACCCAGTAGTTATGATAAAAAGAACTGACTTCCGTTTTCCCGTGATCGATCCAAAAAGAGATTGGTCGCGCCAGTTGAACAAACTTTGCAGTAACAAAGATTACTTGACTGCTATCGCAAAATTTGCTGAAAGTCAGATAGTCACTGGTCGTTGTCCTTTAATTTTAGGAGAACGTGTGCAAATGTTAAAAGATCTACAGGAGATGATTCCTGAAAGTGTATGTTTGATAGGAGAATCAGATGAATCAACTAGAGAAGACGTTCTTCAAAATGTTGGAGGGAAATACAAATGCGTGCTCTCAACGAAACTTTTTGATGAAGGTATCTCATGTCACAGGCTTGATACCTTATATCTTACTTGTCCTTCTAATAATCCTATTAAGCTTGAACAGCGTATAGGTAGAATCATCAGAGAACACCCTGATAAAAGTGTTCCATTGATTGTAGATTGGTGGCTATCAGGAGGTATTGTTGCAAGGCAACAAACTAAAAGAATAGATTGGTATAAACAGCGTGGATATTACATACTTTAATTGGTATGAACTTTTATCAAAGGCTAGGAAAGATCAAACCGCGATATTGATCTTGACTTTTGCTCAAACAAAATTGTATAATCCACATACTACTAAAGGGTTGATGAAAGTTTTGAAAATTAATCACATCCCTATACACCTATTTACAACTGGCTTACTAGAGCAAAAAAAAGACAGGCTAGTTTGCAACTATAGAACAGAAGAACCTATGAGTTATTTTAAAAATCCTTATTTCTTGACTCAAAATGCTTCTGTTATTAATAAGACAGAATACTTACAAATGCTTTCTATGCGTAGAATTAGTGAAGCTCATGATTACATCGCTAAAAACTACATTAGAAAAGACTTACAAAATCCATTTATAAGTATCAAAGGTGATAAAATTTATTTCACACAAGAGTCCTCGGTTTCGAGGAAATCCTACACTTAAGAACCAACGTTCAACAAAGGAGAAACAAATGGTCGCATGGGACAAAGCCAAAGGTAAACAATCTACTGGCTCCAATCAACGCAGAGAAATTCAAAGATTAACTTTAGGTATCGGAGATACTAAAGTCAGACTAGTCGGTGACGTAATGCCGCGTTACTGTTACTGGGTAGTAACAACTGAAGGTAAAAAGATGCCAGTAGAGTGTCTTCAATTCAGTCGTGAAACAGAAACTTTTGATAATTCAGCAGAAGACCCTTTTAAAGAGATTGACGACGCTATCTTTGCAGATAAGCCTCAATTCTCATACGTATGTAATGTAATTGATCGTTCAGATGGACAAGTAAAATTGTTTGATCTTCGTTCAACAATATACTCACAAATTGTAGATTATGCTACTAATCCTGATTACGGTAATCCAGCAGGAGACGACGATGGGTATGATATTACTATCAAAAAAGAAAAGACAGGACCCCTTCCACAGAATGTGAAGTACTCATGTCTTCCTGGTCGTAATAATTCACCTTTAAGTGAAGACGAAAAAGGTTTAGAATTGTTTGATTTATCAAAAATCTACAAGCGTCAAACCTATGAAGAGCAGAAAGAATGGTTGTTGCAAAACACTTCTTATTTCGCGGGTGATGTATCCGATGAGTTCAAACCAGCAGAGGATGTGGATGACCTGGCATGAAGAAGTCCTTATCCGAAATGACTTCATCTGATGAAGCGCCAGAAGAAACAAAGAAAAAAGGTTTTGGTGCTTTCACAGAGGTTGAAGGAAACCAAGCACAAATTGATCTAAATATTCTACGGCAACATAATGTGTTCTTTGCGACACCGTGTTACGGAGGACAAGTAACAGATCAATTCTTTTTATCTATGTTTAGACTGTCTCAGACATTTATGCAGCATGGTATAAATTTTAGAATCACAACTCTACGTAATGAGTCGTTAGTGACTCGTGCTAGAAACATCTTAACAGCTATGTTTTTAGAGTCTGACTGTTCACATATGATGTTTATTGATGCAGATATAGAGTTTGATTCTGAGTCCGTGCTTAGAGCCTTGGCCTATGATAAACCAATCATGGCAGCAGCTTATCCTAAAAAAGCCCTCCCGATTCAATACGCAATTAATTTTAAGTTTGTAGATCAAGCTACAAAGCAAGTGCGGGTAGAAAATGGAGCTGTTGAAGTTCTTGACGCTTCGACAGGGTTTTTCTTAATAAAGCGTGAAGTTATCGAAAAAATGATGAATGAATATCCTGAACTTCATTATCGTAACGACTCTAATATTGACGAGAAGTTTAACAAATATTGCTATTCATTCTTTGATACTTTGCATGATCCTGATGACAACCGGTATCTCTCTGAGGATTATACTTTTTGTCGTAGATGGCAAAAGATCGGAGGAGAAATCTGGTTGGACCCAAATACTAAACTAAATCATGTTGGGGCATATACCTTTGAAGGTGATGTCGGCAAGATTATTAATCGTGGCGATTCAGAGTCTTAATTACTCTAATCCTACTTTTCAAGTAGAGGTTGGGTGGGACATAACACAGAGATGTAACTACTCTTGTTCATACTGTGCAAGTTATGATAACACTCAACCTTTTAGTTTTAAGACTCTTGAAGAGTATATTATTGCGCTAGAGTATTTAAGTGATTATTTCGGTAACAAAAGAATTAAAGTAGATATCTTAGGAGGAGAACCTACTCTTTTTAAGAAATGGTATGAGCTGATGAATTGGATGAATAAGTCTAATTTTTTACCAAAACTAACCACTAATTTATCAGTGCCAGTAGATACTTATATAGATAAGTTAGACGTAGATCTACCTTCCTTTATAGTAGCTTCCTATCATCCAGAGTTTGCTAACTTAGATGATTTTTGTTACAATGCTGAGAAATTAAAAGATAGAGGTTTTTTAAATGGAATCTCACTATTAGGAGACCCAAATTACTGGGAAAGAACTATAAAAATATATGATAAATTAAAAGAAATAGTTCCTCAATTGCTTTTGACAAAGATCAAGAATGAACATACGAGTGATTATAGCATAACTAATGATTTTGTAGAATATACAGAAGATCAATTGCCTTATTTCGGTAAGAATCCAACAACTGACAGTAATTATACTATTAAATTCACAGATGGGTCTTTAGGCAACCCCTCAATATCAGAGATCAGATATAATTATAGTAATTTTAAAGGGATGAAATGTGCAGTGGGAAAATATAGGTTACATATAAATCCATCAGGAGATGTATACCCCAGTGCTTGTTTGGCTAATTATAGAAGAGCTATGATGGGAAATATCTATAAGAAGAATATTAGAAAAGTAAATAAAGCTATAACTTGTCCCTTTAGTAGCTGTCTTTGTGGGCCTGATATCCGTATAGAAAAGTGGGCGCAACTGTGACGTGGTTCAGAAACTGCGGAACTACGTTCCTTGCTGCGGCACTCCGTGCCGACGCTATGACATATAGACGAGCCGTGTTCAATAGCTGTTCACCTGCGGTGCAACGTTGTTCACAAGCTGTGCATTAAATTAGCATATTAAAGAAGGAAATGCAATGACAAAAATTTTATGTTCTGCCGACTGGCATATCATTCTACACAAAAAGAAGGTTCCATATGAGTGGCAGACTAATCGATTCAAACAAATGTTTCGTAAACTCATTGCACTTGAACAAAGCTGTGATGTGCATATCATTGCTGGTGACATATTTGATAAGAAACCAGAACCAGATGAAATCTGTCTGTTTTTAAGCTATATCAATTCAGTCACTATTCCAACCTACATCATACCTGGAAATCATGAAGCAACTAGAAAAGGAGAATCGTTCTTTGAATATTTCACTCAAGAAAATGCTATTAAAAATGAGAACGTCCATGTATTTACTAGAAACGGACGTGCGACTGTGGGTAGCACGTCATTCCAATTCTTTCCATATGGAGAAATGCAAATCGGTAATCTCCCAAACTATGTGGAAGACGATATACTGGTTACTCATATACGAGGGGAAGTTCCGCCGCATATTACGCCAGAATATGACTTCTCCCTTCTCTCCCCTTGGGGCCTTTGTCTACTTGGTGATCTACACTTTAATCATCGTTATAGTGACACTAATTGTTACTATCCAGGTTCTCCGCTAAACACAACATTTGACCGTGATGACAAGCGAGCCTATGGAGTAGATATTTATAACATTATAGACTCTCACAACTACACAAGAGAATTTCACGATCTTAAACTGCCGAAGCTGTTACGTAAAACAATCTCTGTAACTGAAAAGATGGTTCCTGACGCAATAAATCACGTAGTTTATGAAGTTAAAGGATCATTAGATGAACTAGCTAAGATTGAGAACTCAGAGCTGTTAGATAAAAAGATGGTAGAAAAGCCTGCTGAAGAATCAACTCTTGATTTAAAAGGTAAGTCTACATATGAAGAGCTTGAAATATACTTAAATCATATCAAAGTAACAGACGTAGAAGCGGTGATGAATGAATATCGATCTATCGCTTAATCGAGTTTACTGGGAGTATGTTCAAAATAATAATTATATACGTCCAGAATCTAACTATCTTTGCTCGTCAATGATTCCATCACTCGGTGTTAGAGCAACTCCTAAAGTGTACAAAAGAAGAGGCAGTAGTTTTAAAAGAGATTTGCTAGGATTAGTAAAAGCTTTTGCGCTAAAGTATCCTCAATATAGATTCGTGCTTGCTCTGTCTGGAGGGATTGACTCAGAGGTAACAGCAGAAGCTTTTCACGAATTAGGCATACCATTTAGAGCAGTTATACAAAGACTTTTTAAAGGTGCAAACGATCATGACATTATATTCGGTGTTAAGTATTGTCAAGAGAGAGGCATACCTTTTAGAGTAGTTAATCTAAGTTTAGACGAATTAATGAACGAGGTAATACCAGAGGCTGTAAAGCACGGTCAGTTTACACATTCATACTCACAGGTTGCCCTGACAAACCTATTTAAGTACATTGATATCAACAATGAAATACTAATCTTTTCGGGACATAATCCAGATTTTCACAGAGAAATCGGAATCGGTTGGTGGGAAGACTCTCCTAACATTATTAAGTACGCAATCTCAAAGCGTTATAAGTTTTTTACTTTTACATCGCTAGAGCCTATCTTTTGTCATTACGCCGCAAACTTTGACGATAAGCAACCAGGTGACAAGAATAATGACTTTTTATATGAGGCATTCCCACAGCTCAAACGTAGGATTAAAATGACAGGTTGGGAAAAAAGTGATAATGTAGTTGGAGACTTGACGAACAAAATTAGAGAAGAGTCTAATTTTAAATATCAATCATTTATTACGTGGGAAGAGTATACGTTAGCGTATATTAGAAAAATTTTCGTTAAAAAAGGATTTGAAGGACAGTACTATGAGTGATGTAACACTAAAACAATTAACTTTTTCGAATATGTTTTCATACGGTAAAACAAATGTTATGAACCTAGACGGGAATAGAATCACTCAGCTTACTGCGCCAAATGGTAGCGGTAAGTCTTCTATCGCGATGATCATCCAAGAGATTCTTTTTAACAAAAATGTAAAGGGTATCAAAAAAACAGACATCTTGAATAGGTGGGTAAAAGGAAAGACCTGGTATGGTTCACTAGAGTTTACACTAGACAGAGATAACTATAATGTAATTGTACAACGAAACGGTGCATCAACAAAAGTAAAGCTAACCAAAAACGGAGAAGACATATCTGATCACAAAGTGCTAGACACTTATAAAAAGATACAAGAAATTGTTGGATTAGACTTTGAAGTGTTCTCACAACTAACATATCAATCATCAACTGATTTGCTTGAATTTTTAAAAGCAACAGACGCAAATCGAAAAAAGTTTTTAATCAACCTTTTCAATCTACAAAAGTACATTGAGATTGGAGAAAAAATTAAAGTAAGAGCTGCTACAGTAGATAGAGAACTTGTAAGGCTGCAGGGTGAGCTAAAATCTATTGAAGACTTTCTCTCTGTTACTGATGTACCAGAAAAGAAATCTGAGGTATTCGTACCTGAAGTTGATCAATCTTTGCAACAAGAAATCGGTGTTCTTCAGTCTGAGTTAGATAATCTTACGACAACAAATAAAAAAATCGATAAGAACAATATGTATATTGAAGAAAGAGACTCTTTACAGTTTCAAACAGGTTTACAAGAGCCGCAAGAGTTTGAGTTTTGGGATGAGTATCAAACTCTAAAACAAGACTTAATCATGTTAAAAAGAGATATCAGTCAGCTTGAAAGTGATATCTCAAACATAAAAGTCAATGATACCTGTCCTGCTTGTGGGCAGACTATTGATACTACGCACCTTGAAAAATTAAAAGCTGACCTCAAAGATCAACTAAATACAAAAACAACACTTCATTTAGAGGGTATGACGAAAGCTACTAAGTGGAGTAATGAGATTAAGATTATAGACGATAAGAAAAAACTGTTCGCAGAGAACAAAAGAAAAATTGAGAGATTTGAGACTCTGGCTCAACTTATTGACACATCTTTACCTAAGCAACATCCTGATGCAAGTGATATAATGGCTAACATAAAGGTACTAAGTGACAATTTTACTATACAAGATGAACTAGCCTTTAATGCACTCGAGCATAACAAGAATGTAGGAATTCACAATGCAAGAGTAGATGCTCTTTTGGAACAAAAATTAGATTTTACAAATAGACAAAATGCTGTTAAAAGTGATACTATCTTTAAACAATCTCAGGCAAATTCTCTTAACATTTTAAAGAAAGCATTCTCAACATCGGGTATTGTAGCTTTTAAACTAGAGAACTTGACAAAAGAATTAGAAGTATCAATAAATCATTATCTTTCTTTATTGAGTGATGGTCAATTTCAGGTAGAGTTCAAGCTTGATAAAGAAAAACTTAACATTTCAGTAATCAATAACGGTATTGCCACTCCTATTGAAACTGTCTCTGGAGGTGAGTTCTCTCGCATCCAAACTTCCATTCTTTTAGCAATACGTAGTCTGCTTTCAAAACTTGGAGGAAGCAGTGTTAATCTCTTATTCCTTGATGAGATTACAGGCGTTCTTGACGATGAAGGAAAAGAAAAACTTATTGAAGTTCTACAAAATGAAGAACATCTTAATGTATTTCTAATCTCTCATGACTTTACCCACCCCTTGATAGATAAAGTATCTATCGTAAAAAATGAAAATATTTCTAGTATACAGTAACAGCTGATCCGTCAGTGATTACTAATCTAAATGCGTTTAGGAGAAACTAATGATCGCACCCGGAAAATTTCCGATTCAATTTGCATTCCGCAAAGAATTTAAAGAAAAACTACAGAATACTCCAGTAAATTGGGGTTATGGTGGACTCTCAGAGTTTACTTACTATCGTACCTATGCTCGTAAAACAGTGAATGGTAACCTAGAAACATGGGCTGAGTGTGTAACCCGTGTTATTGAAGGATTCTTTTCAATCCTTAAAACAAATGCTATTTCTTCCTATATCACATGGGACGAAAAGCGTGCACACAAATTAGCAGAAGAAGCTGCCGAACGATTATTTGAATTTAAATGGATGCCTCCTGGTAGAGGTCTCTGGATGATGGGAACCCCTTTCATTTGGGATAAAGGTGGAGCAGCTCTAAACAACTGTGCTTTTGTATCTACAGAAGATATCGATGCTGAACTGTCAAAGTCTTTTGCTTTCTTGATGGATATGTCAATGCTAGGAGTTGGTGTAGGTTTTGACACTAAAGGTGCTGGTAAAATTACTTCCGTGATTCCAGAAGGGGACCCCGAAGTCATTACCGTTGAAGACTCTCGTGAGGGTTGGGTAGAAGCAATTTCTTGCTTAATTGATTCTTACCTAGAAGAGGGATCACAACCAGTAAAAATTGATACGTCACTAGTTCGTGCATATGGAGAACCTATCAATGGTTTTGGTGGTGTAGCTTCTGGTCCAGAACCACTTATTCAAGGCTTTAATGGTATTAAAGGAGTTCTTCAAAAACGTGCAAACTCTAATGATCCTTTGATTACTTCTGTTGATATAACAGACATCATGAATATGATTGGTAAGGTAGTCGTAGCAGGAAATGTTAGACGCACAGCAGAAATTGCGTTTGGTGAACCAGAAGATCTAGACTTTATGACAATGAAAGACTGGCAACGTTCTGGGGTTGAAACAGGTTCATTAGCTCCTGAAGAGCTTGCTGATGTTTCTAAAGAAGACTACGACACGTATAACGGAGACTGGAACGCTCGCGGTGAAATCGCTAAAAAATATGAAAACGAAGAGTGGTCATATAAGTTTGGTGGTTGGCGTTGGGCCTCGAATAATTCTATCTTTGCAAAAGTAGGACAAGACTATACTGATGCTGCTAGATCTATTGCCATCTCAGGCGAGCCTGGGTTTGCTTGGTTAGAAAATATGCAAAAATATAGTCGCATGAAAGACCCTGCTGATTGGAAAGATCGTCGTGTAAAAGGTGGCAATCCTTGCTTAGAACAGTCACTTGAGTCTTATGAACTATGCTGTTTGGTAGAAACTTTCCCTGCTAAACACACGGATTACTGGGACTATCAACGTACATTAAAATTTGCGTATTTGTACGCAAAAACTGTGACGTTGATGGCAACTCACTGGCAAGATACAAACGATGTGATTAAGCGTAATCGCAGAATTGGTGCCTCACAGAGTGGTATTCAAGAAGCAATTTTGAAATTTGGTCGTAGAACATACTTAGATGAATTCTGTGACAGAGCATATACATATGTTCAATATGTAGACCGTAAATACTCAGAGTGGATGGGTGTCCCGCTATCTCGTAAATCAACGTCTGTCAAACCTTCAGGCACAGTATCGCTTGTTGCTGGCGCGTTACCAGGTATTCATTATGCTGAATCTGATGCATACTATCGTACAGTAAGACTTGCTACTATTTCTCCTCTTGTTCCTATTCTACAAGAAGCTGGCTATCGTATCGAGCCTGCTGTTAGTGACCCTGTTCGTACTGTTGTTGTATACTTCCCAGTGCTTCATGAAGAAGAGACTGTAGCAAAAACATCAGTATCAATTTGGGAGCAGTTTGCTAACGCGGTTGACTTACAACATTATTGGGCAGACAACCAGGTTTCTATCACAATTACGTTTAAGCCAGATGAAGCAGACCAAATCGCAAGAGCTTTGTCTTGCTATGACTCGAGACTAAAGGGAGTATCTTTACTACCTCTTAGTGAGCACGGATATGCTCAAGCACCGTATATCGCTACACCAAGAGACGAAATCTCTGATTACGCAGCTACTTTGAAGCCTCTTAATTTTGCCTTACTAAATCATGAAGGTGATAACCAAGACGCTAATAAATTCTGTGATGGTGATGCGTGCCTGATCTAACCTCACCCTGTATTAAGATATGCACCCTCGTTGGGAGGGTGTGTATTGGGTGTGGTAGAACCACTAATGAAATAACTGAGTGGTCTAAAGCCACTGATACAAGGAAACAAGAAATTTTGAATAGGATAAAAAATGATAGACTTAACTAAATATGCTAAATTTGTAGATGCTGTAACATCTTCAACATCAAAAAACCCAAGAGAATTTCAACGTCGTATTGAATCATTAGAGACTTCAGAGGTTAACATCGCCAGACTAGCTACCGCGTCTATCGGTTTATCAGGCGAAGTTGGAGAGTTCAATGAGCATGTAAAGAAAGTACTATTTCACGGTAAAGATATAGAAGATAAGACTGATGCTATGAAAAGTGAATTAGGAGATATAATGTGGTACTGGATCAATGCATGTACAGCACTAAAACTAAACCCAAATGACGTAATTGAGTACAATGTAAATAAGTTAAAAGAGAGGCACCCAGATGGAGAGTTCAACCCCCATTATTCGAGCGATAGTGTGGAGTAAAGGTCCTTGTCCTTTTTGTACCCTTGCAATAGATGAACTAAAGAGAAGAGGGTATGAAGTTGATATTAAGAAAATAGGTACTAATGGGTATACTAAAGATGATCTTTTGAGAGTTGTACCCAATGCTAAGACTGTTCCACAAATTTTTCTTGAGGATCAATACATAGGAGGATATACTGAGTTAATGAAGTATTTTGCTTCAACACAAAAAAATTAAAAAGGAGATATCTTTGCCGAATTTAAACGGTAATGGTAAGCACCATCTTAAAAAAGTTAGAATTGACGACCTATTAACCTTCTCACCTATCACCCCCAACCAAGAAAAAACTTTTAAAGCATACAAAGAAGGAAACCACTTACTACTTCACGGAATTGCTGGAACTGGTAAAACATTTATGAGCCTTTATTTAGCACTAGAGGAAGTTCTAGACGCTGGAACAGTATTTGATGATGTGTTTATCGTCAGATCAGCGGTAACTACAAGGGACATTGGTTTTTTACCTGGAGACGAGCAAGAAAAAGTGTCAATTTACGAAGCTCCATACAGAGCAATCTGTAGGGAGCTTTTTGGTATGAAAGATGCATATGATTCTTTGAAGCAGCAGAACAATGTTAAATTTATGAGTACGTCATTTATTAGAGGAATAACAATTAATAATGCAGTACTAATTGTGGATGAATGTCAGAACTTGAATTTCCATGAACTTGATAGTATAATCACAAGAGTAGGAAAGAATTCAAAAGTAATTTTTTGCGGTGACTATACGCAAACGGATTTAACTAGAGAGAATGACAGAAACGGGATTCAAAAATTTATGAAGATTCTAAATGAGATACCTAGTTTCACTACTGTCGAATTCGAAATAGAGGATATTGTAAGAAGTGACTTTTTAAAAGATTACATTATCAAAAAATATAAGTTAGGATATTAAAATGTATACGTACAGATGTAACATAGTAAAAATCATAGACGGAGACACTGTTGATGTTGATATAGATTTAGGCTTTGGAGTTTGGTTAAAAAAACAAAGAATTAGAATGTATGGAATTGACACTCCTGAATCACGGACACGAGACTTAGATGAAAAAAAATATGGATTAGCTGCTAAAGAGTTTTTAACAGGAATGTTAGATGACGATGCCGGTATTTTACTAAAAACTTATAAAGATGAAAAAGGTAAGTTTGGTAGAGTTTTAGGAGAACTTTGGAGAACGACTAATTACGCAGATAAGTCAATTAATGATTATATGATTGAAAAACACCACGCAGTAGCTTACTACGGGCAATCAAAAGAAGATATAGCCCAGCAACATCTAGAGAACAGAGAGTGTCTTAACTTAGATGGCTCATAATAAAAGTAAAGCTAAAGGGTCAGCATACGAACAAAAAATAGCGACTAGACTTACTTCTGAGTTTGATGTTGAGTTTAGAAGAGTTCCTTTGTCTGGCTCTATAGATTATCTAAAAGGTGATATCTGGACGCCTCATGATACAGCATGGTGGCCTTATGCAATAGAATGCAAGCATTACAAAAATATTGAGTGGAACAATCTTCTAACTTCTAAAACTACAGATATGCTAGAGTTCTGGAGACAAACAGTTAGAGAAGCTGAGGTAATGAAGAAAAAGCCGCTGTTAATCTTTCGTTGGAATCGTTCAAAGGATTTTGTTGCTTTCAATGATGAATTAGATGTTCCGTTTTTTATTCATGTAAAATCCTTTGGTTGTGAGTTTAGGATTTCTATCCTTGAAGACTGGCTTACCGCTATCAAAGGTCAAACTGATCTTGCTAGCTACTCAAAAAATTGATATAGTTATATATAAATAACAGGAGATATCAATGACTAAATCATGGAATGATCTTGCAGACCTGCAAGAACCAGACTACTCTGCGTATAACAACCTTTTAATTATTGACGCAAACAATCTTTCTTATCGCTGGTTGCAAAGACCTAATTATTCTAACTTTGGGCCAGACTTTATTCGCACAATTCAATCACTAGCAAAATCTTATGAGGCTGCAAGAACCATTGTCTGTTTTGATTTTGGTAAAAGCTACTATCGCATGGATATGCATGACGAGTATAAAGGCACGCGTAAAAAGCCACAAGATGAAGATGAGATTAAAAAGTTTGAAGATTTCTTTGCAGTACTGAATGATCTACCAGACCAGCTTGACGAAGAAGTGTTAAAGTTTAGAGGGGTAGAAGCTGATGATATTCTTGCATGGATTACTCAAAATATTTCAGAAAAATATGATCATACTTGGGTTGTATCGTCAGACCGTGACCTATATCAACTAGTGGATGATAACATTTCTATCTTTAACATCTTTGGTAGGCGTGAAGTTACTGTCGATTCTCTAAGTGAAGACTTTGATGTAACACCTTCTGAGTATATGCTTTCAAGAATTATTGAGGGTGATAAATCAGATAATATTCTAGGTATTGAGGGGATTGGACCAAAACGTGCTCAAACACTAGCTAGAGAACATAAAACGTTGGATGCTCTTTTAAATGCTTTACCTATTAAGGGTAGATCTAAATACATACAAAATCTCAATGCAGGTAAAGATGTTTTAGTAAGAAATGAAAAACTTATTAATCTTAAAAAGTATTGTGAAGATGCAATAGTGGCGGGTAAACTAGGAGAAGAACCTCTTGAGCAACTCCGTAGCCTGTAAATTACAGATTGAAAAAAGTAGTTTAGCTCTTACTATAGAAAAAGAAATGGGTATTGAGTGGGCGCTACACCAAGACACACCTTTTGACTCTTACTTTGATCTTAGGGCGTGTCTTGTCAATGACTTAACTATAGAGCCAGGAGAGTGTGCTCCTATACCCACTGGAATATATCCTCAGCTTGGAAGTCCTAATTTTATACTTGAGGTCTCTTCTAATCATGATTTAATATATCAGCAAGGACTATCGGTATTTGACTCTCCTATGCTTTTTAGTTTTACGTTTAGAAACGAAATATGGGTTTTGATTAAAAATAATTTTAAAACAGCACAGACTCTACAGCCCTCAAAAAAAATAGCAATTCTTTCTATTCGACAACTGCCACAAGTACAGTTAGAATATGTTACACAGATAGAAGAAACTCCTTGGAATTTTAAAACATCGAAAAGATTTATCCAAGAAATTAAAAAAAATTTCTATCCAGAAATCTATAATCTTCCTAAACAGAAACTTGCTGAGTTTTACTCAAGGGAAGATATAAAAAAATTTATAAGGAAACACGATGGAAGTAAGACTGATTAGTTATTCACAAACTGCTGATACTATAGAAGTTGGGGCTAGTATTCAAGATCTTGTTGCGTATTGTGCAAGAGTATCTAACCCTGATAATCAAGAAAATAATGAAACTTCAGAAAAACTTTTGAAGTATCTAATCAGAGAGAAACACTGGTCTCCCTTTGAAATGGTCTCAATTTGCCTAGAAGTCACTACTACCAGAGACATAGCAAGACAAATATTAAGACACCGTTCATTTTCATTTCAAGAGTTTAGTCAAAGATATGCTGATCCAGTGAAATCTTTACAAGCTGTACGTAGAGAAGCTAGATTACAAGACCATAAGAACAGACAAAACTCAATAGAAACTGATGATACTAAATTAGATCAAAGCTGGAAAAGTCAACAAGACTTAGTTTGGTTACAGGCAGTAAAAGCCTATAATTGGGCTATCGAAAGAGGTATCGCTAAAGAGCAAGCAAGAGCTGTATTACCAGAGGGTATGATGCAGTCTAGATTATATGTAAATGGAACTCTTAGATCATGGATTCACTACATTGAGCTAAGAGAAAAAAATGGGACACAAAAAGAGCATGTCGAAATTGCAAGAGCTTGTGCTGAAGCGATTACTAAAATCTTTCCCATGGGAGAGACATATTTAGCACCACCAAAAGTAAAATGACTATCGGATTCTTAACTCAATACTACCATGGGTTAGGACACTCACAAAGAATAAAATTTATAGCTGAACGTGTTGGAGAAAATGAAAAAGTTGTAATTATGGATCAACTATTTCGTCCTCCATTAACATACAACGTGCCTCATGTAGCATTTCTAAAAGACTACGACGTTAAGGGCATTAATAATATATTTAAATTTGTTCAAGACGAGACTTTAATTAATATTAGGATAAAGTCATTTATCAATACAATTGAAAAGTATCAAGTAAAAACTTTAGTTTGTGAGGGGTTTCCGTTTTGTAGGCATCAATTTGCCCATGAATATACACGTTACTTAGAAGAGTGTAAAAAAAGGAATATTAAAGTTATATTTTCTATAAGGGATTTTCCTTATGACGAGCCGCATGAACAATCACTTCAAGACTGGGTTTTATATACTCAAAACATATTTGTAAAGTATTACGCTGAAGCTCTTTTAGTTCATGGTGATAAAGAGTTACTACCTCTGTTTACTGATAGAAAAAGACAAGCGAATTCATATCAAATAATTAGAGAGTTAAAAGATAAAATCATATATACAGGCTATGTGTGCGATGACTTGATGCCTGCTCACGAAAGAAAAAATAACAATATTTACGTTAGCACAGGTCTCAATAAGCACGAAGGTATGTTATTATTCAAGTTTATAATGAAGATTGCTGGTAAGTTTCCGGATTATAATTTTATTATGGCTGTTGCTAATAAATACATTAAAACAGGAAATAAGAAAAAAGGTAATGTATACATGGTTGAGTACATACCAAAGTTAAGAGATAAATTAGTAGATTGTGCTGCATATATCACCTACGGCGGGTATAATGCGACTGTAGAAATTTTAAAAAGTGGGATTCCTTCAATAGTCATTCCTAGACAAGATGGAAGAAAAATGGAACAATTTGTTAGAGCTTATACATTTGAGCCTTATGACTTTTACAAAGTTGTTAATACGAAAGAACTTCACCTTTTAGAGAAAACACTCGAAACTGTTTTGAATACTAAACCAAAGCAATTTAATTTCGACATAAATGGGACAAACAGATCAGCTCATGTCATTAAAGAAATTCACAATGGAAGATTTAAAAGAAGCTGAGTATACTTGGAAAACTTTAGTAGCTCAGAATGAAATAACTCTTCTAAAAAACTATAAAGAATTAGGTCAGCTTAGTCTAGCTTATGAAAAAGCAGAAAGAAACGCTTGGATTATAAAAACTTTGCGAGATAAAAAACAAAGATATAAATTTGATAGTTGTAAAAATTTGGTAATGATTGGTAGTGGTATCTATCCATACTCCATGTTTGATGTTCATAAACAATACCCTAATATAAGACAAGTAGGATTAGAGATTATTAAAAAAAGAGCTGACCTTAGTAAAAAACTAGTTGATGCTAGTCCTGCTAATAATAAAATTAAAATCCTATGTATGGATGCTTTAGATTTTGATTATACCTGGTTAGGAATGGATGATTTAATTTTTATATCAGTTGATGTTGAGCATGATAAGATTACTCAAAAGATATTAGAAACAAGTAAGGCGCAACTGTATATGTGTGCGCCTTATGAAAAAACTTGGATTAAAAGTATGATACAAGAAGTATCAGGTGATTTACAAATTACTTATTAGTTTTCTTTTTCTTCCTTTTAATCCTTCTCTTTTTTTTTAAAATGACAGGCATGGTTCGTTTGAACGCTTCTGGTACTATACTCATACTCTAACTGTTTTAACCGTTTGTAAATTAGGGTTTTTCACCTCTTTTACAACACGACTAGCATCATCACCAGCTCTATAGTAGTCTCTGGTTTTTTTCATCTCAGCGTCATCGTACATTTCACGAGTTCCATAACGGTTATCTCCGATTCTTTGTACTGTGCCTTCTCTGTCATTTGCTCCAGAAATAGATTTCATTGTCTACTCCTTAACGCATGTCTTTGATGACTTTACCACCCATGCCACGCGTGACGTCTTCTTTAGCTGTAGCGGCTGCGCCGTTTAAGCTTCCACGAGCACCAGGCTTATTATCACCAGTACGATAGCTGCCACCAACTTTAGGAGCACCTTCGTTCATGTATCCAGAACCTTTTTTCATGCCTGGACCGACACTAGCAGTAGCGTCACCAATTGGCTTGTCTGAAGGATAACCTGCAGAGGACATGCCTTCCATTGGTTGTTTAGCTGTTTTTGAAATCATTGCCATGATCTATTCTCCTTTATACAGATTATGAAACGAGTGCAAGCACTGTTTCGGTCATGTTACCTGAGTTTGAGCCACCTGCTGTGGAAGCACGAACAGTAACTGTGTGAGCTGGCGCACCGTTAAGAGTGCTGTTACCAACTGTGTAATAAGCGTTCGAGCTGGTGCTCAACTGTGTGAAGCTAACCTCTGTATTACAGTTTGAGACAACTGCCTGATCAACGCCAGACATATCACAATACTCAACTACTAAACCTGCATCGCCAGTTGCGGCGGTCGAGGTTAAGTTAGCAAGTTGATTAATACCATGCTCTGCATTTGAAAACTTACAGTTTACAAAGTGAAGCTTTACTGCGGTGTTACCTAATTTAGTAACACAAGCCTTACCACCGTTAGAAGCTGCAGCGGAACCTCTGAAGTGGATGTTTCTGAATGAAATAGTACCTGATGAACCGTCAGCAATAGTCATATCACCATCAATGATGATATCATCAACGTCACCCATACCAATGTAAGCATAGTTCTGTGCTACAACTCCGGTAGGTGCAGTGTAAGAACCTGGGTACATATGTACCTCATTGCCGTCTGTGGCATGTGCGCTTGCTTGGATATCAGTAATTGATGCGGGAAATCCATCAGTACCACGTTTATCTACAATAGCCATAATTTTCTCCTTAGGAAATTATTTCGTGAACTCATTGTCACAAAGTTTTACATATATGTCAAAATTTATTTTTTACGTTTCTTGCCTGCCGCGCTGAGTGCTATTGCTACTGCTTGTCGGCGTTGGGCTTCTTTACGCGTAATACCCTGTTTTTTAGCTAAAGTGCCAATGCCTTTAGACCGAGCTTTTGAAGGTTTTTTCATCAGCTCTTTAATATTTCCAGAAATAGTTTTTTTTGATTTACCACGTTTTAGAGGCATTCATCATCCTAACTGAAGGCGGAAGCATATCTTCGTCATCATTATCTGAGACATTCTCCGCTAGTTCTTTAATCTTAGCCATGTGAACATCTTCAACATAGGAGTGTTCGTCAACAAGATCCATTTCCTTAGCTAACTCATTTATCATGTCTGCGTAGTGTTGACCTTTTTCAACTATATCAGGAGTTGCAAGATTAGCAGTAATAGCCTGTTTTTCAATCTTGAATAGTAAATCATGTAACATTGCTGACTCAACTGCTAAAGCAGTTGGTTCAATATCTTTATACAGAGCAACAGCGCTAGGACAGATATCAAAATGCTTTGATATAAATTCACCAACCATTACTTGATTATCAGGAATTTCGTTTGTAGACATTGTTTCTGTAACAACTTCAGTAGTAGGATTAACATCCATGTAAACTAAATAGTCTCGAGCACTATTTAAATAAGCTGAAGTGGTAGCAAGTTTATTAGTCCACCAAGTCGGGAGTGATGCTTCCATATCCATAGGAAGAGCGCGTAAAATATCCTCGGCATCTTCAATAATTGTTTTACACATCCTACGCGAAGAAGGTACGTCAGTATGTCCGTCTTTTTCAATCATTTTCTTTTCCTTTTAAATCCAATTGGCTTGGAGTATTTAATAGGATACCCAAGCGAACGTTCTCTATTAATAAATCTTTCAAGTGTAGAATAACTCAATTTTCCGCGAGTGGCAAGTTTTCTTATTTTTTCATTTTTACGAATACCCTTATTAGGGTGTCTTAAAAATTTAAACTTACCTTTCCTGCTTATAACCTTTGGTGCCATTAGTTTCCCCACTGGTTCCTAGAATCAAATATAGTTTTCTCACCAGTTCTTAAATTTTCTTCCGTCTTTTCTATTGATGAAACAATCTTTCCACATTGAGATTTACAGAGTGCAAATGACCTTTCATATCCTGATAAAAAAGTTTGCAACTTATTCCAATAATCATAACTTATTATTTTTTGGATGGGAACATCAAAACCATTAAACATACGTTCAAACTTAGGAGGATAATAAAAACGTTTTTCACCCTGATCATAGTAATGACCGCCGGTCCAACAACACCTAAAAACTAAACCCTCTGGAGAGATGTACCATTTGCCCCAATTATCCCAAACACAATGAATCTGTCTTTTTGCATCTTTAAAAGCCTTAGTCTTTTTAGAATGAACAAAAGCTCCGGATTTAGGAGCGAACACATCTCTAGAAGTTTTAACAGTAGAAAAAGTTGTGAAACCGGTTTTATCAGCTAAAGCTCTGGCTTCTTCCACTTGGTGTTTATTATGTTCAAAAACAATATATTTCCAATGTACCTGAGCCTGTGTTGAGGCTATTACTGACTTAGCATTTTCAAAAACATTCTCAAACTTTGTATTAATACGATAAATGTGATGGGTATCCCAAAGACCGTCTAAATCAAAGTTGATAATATCATTTTTAGTTAGAATATTTCCTACATCGGTCCAATAATCATGCCCGTGTATACCTCCATTAGTATGAATTAATAATCTAGTGCCTTGTGACTTTACGTAGCTAATAATCTCTCTAAATTGTTTATTCATGATAGAGTCTCCAAAATTACCGTTCAAAACTAACCACTCCAAGCTTTGTAGTAATTCAGGATTAAATAAAACTTTAAATCGTTCTAACGATATTGTATATTTAGGGTCATTTAAGTTTATAGAAAGAGGTTTCCATCTATGACATGCTGGACATTTAGCGTTACATCTAAATGTTAACTCAGTAGTCAGTTGTCTAATTTTATTCATACGTTATGCAACGCCTATCATTGATAATATAGTCACTTTTGTGCCACTAGGAATACTAGAGTCTTTAAACTGTATAGTGTCATTAGAGTGATGCATTACAAATTCAGTATTAGCCTGAACAACTCCGTCAAGAGTTACTGTTAAAACATTTGCATCATCCGCAGTATTTTGCCCTACGAAGAAAACATTTGAACTACCTAAAGCAGAATTAACATTCATAAAAGGTTTAAAGAAAGTTCCTCCACCACCTAAAGCAGCCACGTTATCTTGAACAATATCTAAGTTTGCATTAAGTTGTACATTACGAGCCTCCACGTTAGCAGATACAATATTAATATTTCCAGTGGTAGTATTTAAGTTTGCAGTAAGTCTTGTAAACGTGACAAAGTCGTTTGAGGCAGCGACTGCAACGTTTGTACCTCTCCTACTCTCAATTGCATCTGCGTTTGCGTCTAAGGTATTAATATTTGTTGTTAAAGCGGCAACGTTATCTGTGATAGATGTATTTAGATCAGCACCGTTGTATTTGATGGTTGCGGCTGTTACTATGCCTACGTCAAGATTACCTGCTGTGACAGGAGAAATTGATGTATTTGTTGATGGGTCTTTAGTATCTGATATTTTAAAGGTCGTTGACGACTCGTCATAGAAAAAGGCAGCGTTACCTTGATTCCCTCTATTGAATAATAGACCGACATCTCCTGCAGGAGTTCCAGCTGCAGAATTAGCTAGCATTAGTAAACGATCTTGTACAACCATGTTAACTGTATTAGCTGTGGTTGTATCACCGCTAATAACTAAGTTACCTGCAATGATTAAATCATCGCTCATGTTGACTTGCCCACTAAAAGTAGTTGATACTAAATTAGCTACTCTTCTGGCTTCTACTGCATCAGTGTTTGAGGATACAATATTTAAGTTAGAGTTTATCTGAATAGTATTTGCGTTTGCAATATCTACGTTTGCTTTATTTTGAATAGTGTTCGCAGCAACAGTAGCTACATTAGATGAAACAGTATTTACATTTGCTCTTTGTGCGTTTACATTAGCCTGAACAGTATTTACATTTGCAGTTACAGTATCAACACTACTAGTAAGGTTAGCGGTAGAGGCTAAGTGTCGTAACTGAATTGAACCATCAGTTAAAGTTCTAGACGTAACTGAGCTGTTCGCAAGTTTCTCAGAGGAAATTACGTTTGACTCCATAACTGTAGAAGTAATTCTTGTTAACGACATAGTGACTCCTTTAGAAGATTACTCTTCTTCTTTTTTATCTTCCTCATCTAGCTCCGCAAAAAATTCAGCTAGAAAGTCTTTTTGTTCTAAGGGTTCTTCTTCATCATCTTCAAAGAACTCTTTAATAAAGTCTTCAACCTGTTGATCAACTGTAGGAGGTTTTAATAACTCATCCCACTCTTCTTCAATACATGCTCTTTTAACAAAAGACTCAATCCAATCAACAGTATCCTCATCAATTGACTCAGTATGATCAAGGTATTGAGTTTCTAAAACTGTAGTCTCATGTTTACGCTCATAGTAAACTCCAAGAATTTCACCCTCTACCATCTCCATCAGTTTTGGCTCTATATCACCAATCTTTTCCAATGGAAAGGCTCGTGTAATCATTGGACCTTTTTTACCCTCAACGATTTCTCTGTAGTCACAGAAAACCATTTCTTGGTTCATTTCATCTATAAAAAATTTAACAAATTCCATTATTATTTCCCTCTTAAGTTTTAATTATATACATTAGTGTAGTGGTTGGTATAGTCACAGAGTGAGTATGTCCTGTAGATGATACAGAATTTATCACAGTAGAAGCACCCGCATCTTTAGCTCCTGAAGAAACGGCAACTGATCCAGTCGTCAGAGAGGCAGAACCAGAGGCGGTGGTGACTGTGACACCAGAAGCAAATTCAGCTGTTGATCCAGCTCTACTAATATTTGTGCCTGCCATCGTAACTGTTCTACCTCTAAGATCAGGCACGTTGAAAGTAGATGATCCATCACCAGCACCAAAGTCAGTAGAGCATTTTGCAAACAAAGCAGCATATGTACTTCTACTGATTGCTTGACCTTGACAAAGTAGCCACCCACTTGGAGCACTGCCCGCAACCCATGCAATAACCGATCCTGCAGGAAGTAGAGGAGCAACGTCTGTGTCTGTACCTTGAATTGTTGCTTGTGATAGTAAGTTAGCTGATAATGGAGCATATTTATTACTTTGATCAAAAACAGATATACCTGCGTCTTCTGCTACTCCTCCATGAAGTTTAACTAGAGACACATTTGAAGTAGCGTTAGCCGAGCCTAAAAGAATAGCAGTATTTGTACCGTCTGCAGAGCCTACTTTTAAATGTGCGTTTTGTCTATTTGCAGGAGAGGATGTAATAACATCAAACGCAAAGTTAACTCTATCTCCAGTAACACCACCAATTGCTATCATCGTATTAACAACTGATCCGTTAGTCGGAGGGATACCTACATCAACAAAGTCGGCAGAGGTGTTGTTGTTTGACTTATTTAGATATAATCTAGCATTAGAGGCCAGACTAACATCAGCAGACACCGTTGCAACTAGCTCACCAATCTCATAATGATTAGTGTTAGACATCATCGCGACAACACCGTTCTCAAGACGGTTACCTATGCCTACTCGTGTAAAGTTACCACCTACGGGGGCATCTTTTACTGTTGCGGAATCGGATATATAGAGAGCATTAACGTTATTATTAGCATGACGATAAAGCATACCATCCTGCTCACCAATATTTGCTCCTGATGCTGTAAGATTAGTTGTTGCGGGGCTAGCTGATGATCTAAAGTTAGTTAATAATGAACGAATAGCATTGTTGATTTGACCTCTAGCAGCATTAAGAGAGGTACCTGCTGTTGGTTCTATATAGGTATTTGAATCTACTAATGACATTTATACTCCTACTGCTGTTACCATAACTGTTGCCGTACTATTTGCAAGATACTCGCCTGTACCGTCAGCAGCTACAAGTCGAAAACTAACTGTCTGATTACTGGCAGCAGTTGTAACTACAATGGCAGGGTTTGCTACTGAGTCCTCTTGTGTTAACACTGCATAAGAAATCACAGGCCTATTGACAAAGCTTGCAGATAGCATACTAACGCTTTTTGGTGCGCCATCGTAAGTTACAGTGTCAGTGAACGTTACTGTATCCTTTTCTATACTATACCTAAATTTATCAATTGTAAAGTCAAATTCATTAGGCTTTGAGTTGTTTACGATAAATTTTAATTGGAACTGACGGAATGTTCTAGTACCGGCCTGATAAGGGATAAAACCTTCGTTTACGCTTGATCCTGAGAATTGACTTAAATCTACGTTGCCTATAGACTTACTGTTTGTCCCGGTATTACCAACATAAAGTGCGGTATTATCGGCAGTTGTAGTCCTAATCTCAGTTTGTGAGGTTATAGCTCCAAGAGTTCCTGCAAATGTGTCGCCAGTGCCAGTATCAGAGAATTGGGTAAAGTTAACTAAGGTATAACTATTACCTACTACAGTTGTATTTGAAAAACCGTTCGAGCCAGTCGGCTCACCATTAGCAAAGAATGATGCTCCTAGTTCAATTGCAGTTGCGTTAATTAACCCTGCAATCAATGCGTAAGAGTTTGCATTGGTTGTGTCATTTGTAAACTTACCATCATTCCAGATTGCGTATACATTACCAGATACGCCTCCACTCATCCATGATTGATTATTTGAATCAAAACGAGGATTAATTACAGAGCTATTAGCAAATCCTAGAACAGTACCAATTCCCCCAAAATCGACGTCTCTTAAGACATTTGCGTTAGGTGATGCCTCTGTAACACCTGATAAAATATCTTCATGAGTATCGTTAAAAGTTGTTTTGATCGATTGAGAACCTTCAATCTCAACAAACACAGAGCCAGTAATAGTAGATCCAAAATCTCTAATTTTAGTAATATAAACTCCATCATCAGCGACTAAAAGATCAGTAGCAGCTCCTCCAATTGCAGAGAAGCCAGAAGAGGTTCCATTAGCATTGTCTGTTGCTGTGCCACCAGGGATAGCCCTTCCTCCACTCGCAGAATCAGCAAAAGAAGGAAAATTAGGCTCGCCTTGGTTTGTGTTTGTAATTGTTGTAAAGTTTACAGATGGAGAGTCTTCATTAAAGGCCTGAACAATAGTTGATCTTTGGGGACGGGTAGTTGTAAAAGTAATACTTTGAACTCCGTCACTGAAGTTACCACTTGTATCTCGAGTTCTAGCAAGATAGGTAAAAGTTCCAAATGTATCAATTGGAATAGATTTTCTAGCAGTTCCCGCAGAAACTGATACAAGAGGATCAGCTGCAACAAAATTTTCAACTGTACCAGCTACAGTACCAGGGGCACGTCTAATACTTACTTCTTTTAGGTCAAGATCCGCTAAATCTCCTGAAGATGCTCTTGGATATGTCCAAAGGAGTGTAATCTGATCAGTATTTTGACCACCTGTGAAATTGAATATATTTTGAGGCGCAGATGTTTTGCCTACAATTGTTTTAGTAATCGATGCAACTTTACCTCTGATAGTTTTGTTAAGAGGGGTAATTCTAAAAGTAATAGAATTAAGTCCAGAACTATCACCACGGTTTATACCATTAACTGTAAATCTTATTTTTCCATCATCATCAATACCTGTAGACGGGACTTTCACTGTATTAAAAGAAGTTAGGTCTGCACCGCCATCATTAGTTCCAACATCATCAACAGAGGCTAAACGATAAGAAATTTCATAGTCTGTAACTTCTTGATCAGTAATATGATTAAAAGAGCAAGTGGCACGAACGGCAACTCCACCAGTCTGCTCTCTGTATAAAGATTCTTGTACTTCAAGACCTGCAACCTTTTGAATAGGAATAGCGCTTACAGTTACTGACTTAGTAGTAAAAGGACTGAATCTACCAAGTACGTTTTTATTTCTTGCTCTTAAAGTTGTTGTTCCAAGAGGTAAATCTGTTATGACTTGATCTTGTGCGATAAATATCTTTTCAAACTCGCCTCCAAGATTAACATTATATATCCTATTATTAGCTAAGTTAAAAGTGCTAGGGAAGTTAGACGCGGTGAAATCTAATGTGCAAGAATTACCGCTAACGTTAGCAATTGTGCCTACAGGGTCAAGCTCTAAGTTCACAAATGAAAACCCTGCTAAGTTAGCTTTCGGGGTTGCATCTAATTCAACTCTAAAAATTGAATTTGCGGTCAGAGCAGCATTATACGCAGCACTAGCAGGATCGTAAGAAGTATTTATAACAGAGAAAGTATTATTAAAAAGAGCTTGAACATTATCACCAACTTCAATAGCGGGAACAGTATAATGGTCTACCTCAGCTCTAAACTGTGTATCGCCTGAAGTCGTTGAATATATGATATTCGCATCAATAGCAGCATTTTTATTAAGATTCACAGTAAACTGTCCTGAGTTCTTCTCAATACCGTCAATAAATAATCTTACAAACGCTCCATCTCTAGGTTTAACCTCTAAAGGAATTGACGTACTAGACACACCTAAATTACCTTCAGTTACGTAAGTAAACTCAGAACCGCTAACATAAAAACTGTTATTATTATAAAATCTAGCATCTAAGAGCTGATTGATGTTTACAAAGAAAGGTGCTGTAGGAAGTCGGTCTACCAAATTAAGACCATTAGTCTTTGTGTTTTCAAACTTCACAGTATTAGTTGATTTATCAAAACCTACAATATTAACACTTAGCTGCGTAATATCAGTAGCAAATCCGACAAAATTTAATAACCCTTGAGGTGCCGTTTTTTCTTTGATTGGAACAGAGATAAAATCATCACCTTTAAGATTGCTAAAAACTCCTGCATCGTTTACTTCCAACACATGCTTAAAGAAGTTTTCATCAAATGCTACGTTTAATCCTTCAAGGGAAAGTTGTACATTACCGTCTAACGTTCCACCAGCTGTATCAACAGTTGTAAAAGAATTAGCTAATAATTTAATTTGACCAATTGTTGATTCAAATCCATTTTTACCTATTAAAGAACTAGGTTGCTGCCCGTCAATTAACAATGACGCATTACTTACAGATAATGATAAAGTAGAGCCTGGGGTAGCATTATTTACTAAAGTAGCTCCATCGGGTCTAGATAAAAAATACTCAGTTCTGAGATCTTGATTGTAGCCTGATAATTCATTTCTAAAATTTAATATTCCATCCACACCAATAGTCCCATCCAACCTTCTGCGAGGAGCAGCATCAAAAGAAAATAAAGGAGCTGGCGGAACAGATAAGGGAGATATTATATCAGTATAAGCAGTAGGAGTATAATCAATGAATGTATCAGAATCAATATATACATTAGAAATATATTCAGTCGCACTAATTGTAACTTCTTCTTCTTTTGAAGTTCTTTCAATTGACGTAATTTTAAATAGCTTGCCAGCTTTATTAGTGTAAAAATCACCAGAATCTGCCATCTCTCCAAAGGACCATAAATCTCCTTTTTCAGGAGCTAAAGTATTAGTCCAAGATGTTACAGACTGAAAAGATTTTGCTTTTTTGTCGTACTTTTGAATAACATTTAATTCACCTAAATCAAATCCTGTTGATACGTTATCAGTTTTAGACAACTCAAAAGCAGCATTACTGAGTAAGTAAAGATCAACCCTATCATCTTTCATTTTGATCAAACGGAATGCTAGAGGTCCAGTGTTTGCTGTAAATACTGAATTACTAAGCGAAGGAGAAGTAAAATGTTCAATAAAAACATTTGTATTATTTGATGCACCAACAGCTGAATCTGCAGAAATTTTTCCACTATATCCGTAAGCAATACCAGACTGTTGTTGAGCTACTGAGACAACATCACCAGGGGCTAACTGTAGTGCATCGGTTGATGTTGTAAAAGTAATTGATCTACGATTGTACTTAGAAGACGCGATCTGATACTGAGCAAATCGAAGAGCCTGACTTCTTCGAGTTACACCTTTTAAATCTAAAGACGCTATATTACGAATTATATTCTTCTCGATACCATCATTTGCATCTGAAGTATCTACTCTTACAGTCTCTCTTTTATAGTGATTTGTAGGCTCAATATAAGATACATCAACACCTGAAATAATATCACTTTCTTTTATTCCCGTAATATTTAACGATCCTTGCTTAATGTTAGTCTCATTAAAGACTGCTACAGGGTATTCATCAGGCATATCAATGGCCATAGTCAGTTTTCCTAATGAGTATACTACTGCACCTCTAAAACTAGCACAAAGCTCATTAATTATATCCATTGCAGGTTCTTCATCAGAAATCATCACATCAAGAATAAATCTTCTTTGTTTGATTGCAGTGCCTGATGGAAGTCCAATTTGGTTTTCACGTATTGTAGTAAATTGTAATCTAGGTTTATGTCTAAATGACCCATCTGATAGCCCGTCAACACCTGTAAATTTACCTGTGACGGCATCACATGCGTCACAATATTGAGCAACTTGGAAAAATTTATATTTATCTATGTGTTCTTCAGGGACGCCTAACCCATATGTGTTATTAGTTAGTAGATCGTATATGATCCAAATAGGATTTTGTGTCCATGAATATACAAAAGTACCGTCCCAAGATCCAACATAAATTTGCGGATTAGCATCTGTTTTTACGGTGCTACCTGAATTTTGCAGACGATAACCATTACCGAGAGTGCCACCAGTGATTTCAACTTGCCTCCAATCAATCTCTCCGTTTTCTAATATAGGTTGATTGTAATTTGAAGGAACCTTGACAAGAAGACCTTTAACAAGTGAGGTAAAATTAGGAACTCCATTTTGATGCTCATCAACAGCTTTTAAAGCATAACCTATATGAGCAGTTCTAGGATAGGACTGCGGAGCATTTTCAATTTCAAACCAACCAGTAGACTGAATATTTTCAGAAGTTCCAGATGAATCATCATCTTCTGAGGTTTTTTCTATGGTAAATCTATAACCAGCATCATTTCGTTTAGCTGCTGGAATATTTACCTTAACATTAAATTTAAAGAGGGTATTGGTTTTACCTGTGATAGTCTTTGAAACAGAAGTGATGTCATCAATAAGAGGTGTACCTGTTAATACTCTGTTCTTAATAGTAATTTTGATAGATACAGTATGTATCTTAATGTCGCCCTCTTTAGTAATTTTCTGCAAACCTTGTAACGCAAAAGTAAATTTTAATGCGTCCCATGATTGAGGTGAGGTTTCTTGATCTTGAATCTTAACTGCAGGAACTCCTGATAAGTTACCTTTTTTAAGAGTCACAGGAGAAGCAAAATTTTGTGGAGTAACGACAGACTCTCCAAAAACATCTAGTCTGTCCTGAGTAGTAGTACCTGTCGAGGATAGAGTGACAAATTTTTCGTCATCAGTAGAATCACTAGAAAAGTCAATTAAATCATCAATCACATTGTCTTGAATCTCAATATCTTGTGGACCATTTGGATTTATTCTGTAAACTGGACCCTCACCAAGGGCAGAGGTAATAAAAACAATATCGGTGGAAAATAAAGAATTTGGATCTTCAGAGGCTCCACCTCCGCCGCCACCTTTACCACCTTTTGCGCCACTAATAATAGGAACAAGAGCATTATGGTGTTTTGAATAATTTTTACCCATTAGAACTTATCCCTAACCTTTACTACATCATTTTTACCATGATCCTCTGATTCTATATACCCACTAATCATCTGTCCCGCAACCCTAAACTGTCCATAAATTAAAGGAATAGGAGTTCCAGATTGAATCGTATTTGTTAAGTTACCAAACGCACCATTTTGTCTGGTTGCTGAATCAACTTCAACGTCTTTTTTCTTCTTTGTAAAAAGCTTTGAGATCATGCTCATCGCAATGTTTGTAAATAATGATCTAGCAAATGACGGCATAGCGCCAAATGCTTTAAACAGGCTACCTATACCACCTGCACTGCTAGCCCCAGCAGTTGCTCCAGCACTACCAGCCGCTGCACCACTTGCTGCAGCTCCTCCAGCTAGGGCAGGAGCAAGAGCAAAAGCGAATATACCGATAGCAATTAGAGCTAGTAATCCTCCTCTTTTACCACCGCCTCCAATTATTACAGGAGCTAAATATATTACATCTTCATCATGAATTTTTCTAATGTGAAATTCTTCATTAGTCACTAAATTATAATTTTTATCTAGCAATGCGAAAGACTCATTAGCATGGCCCCACGATATCATATTCATGTAATGATTAAATCTAGGATGCATCGAATGAAGATAGTGAAAAATATCATTATATGTATTAAAATCAGCACGTAACTCAGGCTGATTAAAATATTTTCTTAATGATGAATGTACCTTAATTGTTGCTAACAAGATGTTTTCCCTCAAACTTATCAAAGATAAGAGCGTCTAAGCCCTGGTCAAGCCAGTATATAAAAAATTTATTATTAAATCCTACCAAAAATTTATACTCTTGGAAAGCTGCACTTACTTTATCTTCTTTGCTTGGTATGGGGTTTTCGTCTCCTGGATGAGAATGAAAAATGCCCCACACATTTCCGTCATGTTTCATTAAATCTGAAGGATCTAAAACAAAGCTTATTTTAGGGTCAAGAGAAATATTTTTACAAGGCACGTATGTAAAATCATTGGTAATGATACCAACAGCCTCTCTAGGATAATCTCTAAGAGCATGTGCGTTCATAGCATCTTTTAATTCATCAATTCTTTCCATCTAAATATCCCTGTTGTGTATTGTTTATAGTATCTTCCATATGTCGTAACCCAACTATTATGATTAATCATTGTTTGTAAAATTTTATTATCGCCTAAATACAAAGCACAATGATTAGTTACGTGGGTAGAGCCTAAACTCATAAGAATTACATCATAAAGTTTTGGCTCAGTTACTTTTCTCCAACCATGTTCTTCAGACGCAGCTCGATCCATCCATCTCTCATGTGTTTTAGAGTACCAGTCTTCGTCTATTATATTACAAAAATCAGATGTTTTATATGGAATATCAATATTTAATTCATTTCTGTATACCAAGGCACAGAGATTAAAACAATCAATCCCTGTTTCAGTATCTTCTCCCAAATGTTTATATGGAAAACCAGTATATGAGTCATACCAATTCATTATGTCTATAAATCGTATGTAGCTTACTTATCCAATAGTCTGATAAAGTTTGTACACACGAGAAACCCCCTTCTTCTATGTGAAACATTTTTGACGGCATTAAGTACATTCCAAAATGTATTACTAAATTTGATTTTTCGGACTTAAACACCATTACATCATAGTTTTTAGCTTCTGTCAATTGTACTTTTATAGAACACGTTGAAGCCCATTTATCAACATTATCTACAGTAAAATACCTCATCCACTCTCTTGATTTTGGATAAGTTGGTAAAGAAAAATCTATTTTTAAGTCTCTTGAATAAAAAGACCTAATTAATTCAATACAATCAATCTCACCATAAACATGTTTTTGTCCTAAATAGTCTTGTACCATGATTCAAACTCTGGATATACTTCTACAAACGACTCGTCTCTTAAAGCATCTAAGCGAATCTGTTCTTCTTTAAATTTCTGTAATAAATGTGTGTTGTCTGAACTGTTCATGTACTTAAGCCATGAAACCATTTGATTAATATCGTCTGAAGTTAAAATTGAATCACACTTAGTCATAAAATTTTTATATTTTTTATTAATCAAACTCTTTGCTTCTCTAGGTAAAACAGTGACATCATAATAAGGAGGAGCTTGTAACAAAGAACCATAATAAGATTTTTTATGTTTTTTTACCCACATTATTAGTTCAGGCATAGAGTAAATTGAGAATATGCTTATAACTGAAGAAAAAGTAGAGATATAGTCATCGAAATGTTTTACATTATTTTCAAAGTTACCCCAAATTAATCCTTTTCTTGAATATTCAGCTCTTTCTTTGTACCCTTCGATGCTAGGCCAGAGAGAAACATCTTTGAAGCTATTCCATAAGCTTTTTAGATCGTATTTTTTATACTTAGAATAACTAAGATTAGTGTTATATTGTAAAGAAACATTACTACTAAACCCACTTGATATTAGTGTTTCCAATAATTTGTAATGCCCGTCTTGTACAAAAGGTTCGCCTCCAGCAAAATAAACATCTTCGATATAGGGTAAAAAGTTCTGTAAGTCTTCCCACATTTGATCATTATTAGTATAATAATCTATTATTCCAGATCTAGGTGTTTTTGCGTCTTTATACCAAGAGCTTGACGCACTTGGGCCACACATCCTACATTTGAAATTACACAAATTACCAAAGCGTATATCAATGTAGCTAGGATAATTATCTACGCTACCATCTTCACTCGTCCTATCTTGTAAGTAAGATTTATTAGCAAATCTTTTGTTAACCTGCAACCTGTTACTATTTCCACCTTTTTCTTCAATTCTATAACAGACTTCATAACACTCTTTAGGTATATCGTTAGCAAGAAATTTTTTACGAACCTGTTTTGCAGGATCGCCGTTCCATATGCTACTTAATGTTTGAGTATGGTTTCCAAGAATGATCGGATTTGAAGCATTAAATTCAACATGACAACAATTAAAAAAGGTTCCCTGTAAACTCCCATACATATGCACCCACGGGAGTATACATCCTTTGATTTTATTGTTTTGGAATTGTTCGTCCTGTTCCAGGGAAGCCTCCAAAATGTACTTGGTTGTTTCTAATTGTGCAGGATAGAATAGACTTACCACAAACATCACCAGCGGCAGAAGCAGCAGTTTGATTGTTAGCAGCGATAGGATTATTATTAGACACTAAAGTCGTATTAGGGATAGCTAAACCTCCAGGTCCAGGATATTGACATTCATCACCTTTGTAAACCCACTGACAAGTATTTTTATAATATTTTCTATTTGGAACTTGATTTCTAAAGTATTGTAACCACGAAATAAGTCCAAAAGTTGCAACACTATCATTTAAGCTCTCTAACTGATCAATTTTAAACACATCTTCTATGTAAGACTCTGGATCAGCCTGTGAATTTACAACAAATATGGGTTGACCAGTTGAAGCTGTAGAGTCTAAACTGTTTGAGAGAAATAAAAATCTATTTTCTTCAATTGACTGTATTGTGCCTTCTATAGAGCCTCCCTGTGTTTTGACATTATCACCTACTCTGTAAGGCATAGCATTGTATACTTCGACGACGTTAGCACTAATAAACTTTGCAGAACTATACTCAGGCCAAAAATCTAAGAAATTAGCAAAAGTAGATTTAACAGTAACAACACCGCCTAGTAAGTCTCTAGAATCTATCTTATTCTCTACCCAAGTACCACCTACAGCTTCGGTCTGCTCTTTAGTAAAAGAAGAATTTGCTTTACCATAAATACCTTCTACTGAAACACTATATGCTAAACCATTAGCTCTTGCACGGGTTAAAGAATCAAAACCTTCAGTCCCTGATGAGCCAAATGCCGAAGGCGCAGCGTTAATAGTTCTAGGATCAATTCCATGAACCAATTCACCGTTTACAAAAGCCTGACAGGAGTTAGATTGATTATTACCCACTAAAAAAGGGTCCTCAACAATTGCTGATACAATATTATCTAAATTAAAAATAGTTAAGCTAAGTTCATTAATTTGACCATCACTAGATTGATTAATACTTGATATGTCAGAAGGAAAGGGGATATAAGACTCACCTTGATGAATAACATTATAATTTAGGTCTGAAGTTAGATCGCCTCTAACATCTGCAAATTTGATAGGAAAATTAACAGGCCATGACCTACCCTCGCCTCTTCCGGTAGGATTACCGGCTGCATTAGGAGGATACCACTCACCTGGATAGTATATTTCATATAGTCTCACTATAGGATTTTGAGTGAAAGCATTTTTTTCTGCGATAAACCCACTCGGACCAATAGACTGAATAGTAGCAATAGCAGTTGTTGCATTGCCAGAAAGAGTATTAGATTGAAAAGGTAAAGAAGTAGTATTAAGCAATCCATTAGCAGTTCCTGTTATAGAAATTACGTTAGAATGGACGACTTCTAAGTTAGAAAATTCTGCAATAGAGTTTGAAAGTTTTACTTTTAAAGTATTAAGAGTGGTGTTAACATTAGCAATCACTCCTACCGCAGCAGAAGTGTTACCAATTAAAACATTTGTTGATTGAAATCCTGCTGCATTGTCAACAGTAATAACAACGTCATAATTTCTTGCTGTCATTAGTCATATGTCTCTTGTAGTTTAAAAGATACAGTAAAGAAGTTCTCAGTTAAGTTACTGCCTGCTGAATGAACTTGATTGACTGTTAACGGTCCCTCGAATCTTGTAGTTATTGTACCAGCCTCATTGAGATGTGTCAAGTCAAATGTAAATGCTTCGAACTCTCCGCTTCTTGCGTTATAGAAGTTCTCAATTGCTGTTTTTTCTATTCCTGTAACATTAGTATATGTTAGATCGTAAGATCTCTTAGAACGTCTAGAGCGTAGTCTGCGTTTTTCATAGCCTGATTGTGACTCAAAACTAATTGTATCAAATTTACGTTGAGAGGAAAAACCTTTGTCAGGTTTACGATCTGCCATAGAGTTAAAACGGTCAAGAGTAGATACTTCTGCGTCAAAGACTCTGATTGAAAGTTTATCTAACGAATCAATAGAACCTAAAGGTGAACCAGAGATTACAGTTGGAGAATGAGATACAATAGGTTGTAACCCTCCTGATTTATACCTAGCCGAATGAGCTAAACGAGCAAACTCCATTTTACCTTTGAAAAATTCTCCTGCTGCGCTCACATTAGAGTTTGCACCGATAACAAGATTACCAGCAAAATCAGGATCAGAGGTAAAATTCGTATGAGCTACTTTAACATTGTTAACAAACAACCTTAAGTTTTGAGTACCTACCTCATAAGACACGGCTACATGTAAGTTTACACCTCCGTTTGCGTTTCCTCCGTATAATTCAGTAATTCCACCACCATTATTAACCACAAAACCTACATTTGAGTTAGCTCCAACTAATCTTAAATTATAGTTATTAGTTGCATCTTGATGTTTTGAGAATAGCGTCTGATTAGATGCCATAGAAGTTCCTGTATCAGGTTTAATAAAAGTATCTAATGTGAAGTTTGTTTGTAAAATATTAAAATCAGTACTGTCAGTAATGTCAAGAGAATCGTCTGTTCCATCAAAAGTTAACCTAGCTGAGCCATCAAAAGAAGCAGTTCCTCCTCTTTTATTTAGAGTATGCGCTGAAGGACTTTCATCAGTTAAGTTACCACTGAAGTTAGTTAAAAGTTTTGTTGCAGTGTTGTCTCCAATGTCTATTCCACTATTACCATAAATTATTGATGGATATGTGTAGGACTGAGGAGTTTGAAAAACACCGTTTAAAAAAACCATGAAATCAGAAGCAGCTGATACATTCACACCCTCAGGTAGTGCAAAGGACTCAGTATTACCATTAATTACAAAAGTATTCGAGTCAATTACTTGAGCAGAGGTGTTTGAAAAATCAACGGATCGTACAGAGGGAAAAGTCCTAGTTAATCTAAATCTAGCGGGTAAAGCAATTGTTCTAAGGGTTAGAGACGAAGCATTAGGAGCAGTCAAAAAAGAAACTGAAGCACCAGAGTTAGCCAGATCATATGTAGAGGTTTGCTGAACTATACCATCAACTACGGCTACGACTTCCCCTTTATGAGAAGCAGCAGTGGCTAAGTTAAAATCTGTTCTAACAGCGCCTGTAGAAGAGAATGAGGTCTCGGCCACAACTCCAAAAGCGGTTACGGGGGCTATTGCGTCATCAGGGTAAGTAGACATTACGATCCTCCTCTCATTGATTTACGAATCGGACCATTGTTGCGTAAATCTCTTGTAACAATATCAACAACAAACTTTTCACCGTCAAACATAGGCTGTGAAGCAGTTGCATCTTGAGGAGTGCCCTCGTTTTTAATATTAACAACAACATTACCACCTGCAGATCCTGTTGCGTTCATTTGATTTAAAGCAGGTCCGCCAATTCCTTTAGCGGCAGAACGTTTCATCACAAATTCACCCGGCTCTAACAGGGCAGGCACTCTATCGCGCATCATTCCACCAGCTGCCATACGAACAATGCCACCAGAAGCGAGACCCATTGGACCAGGTGTAGGTACGGCAGAAGAGGCTCCTCCACCAAAAATACCTGAGAAGAAGTCGCCAATGCCTGATGCACCACTACCTATACTCGATCCGATTTCATTAAGAACACTTCCAACACTAGAAAAAACATCTTTTGCGGAGGAACCAAGATCTGTAAATACTTCAGCTACCCCGTCTTTGAACTCTCCAAGTTTTGTACCTATTTCAGCAAAAGCACTTGCACCTTCGTCAGTTATAGCATCTGCTGCAGCAGTTACTGACCCATCATCACTAGTAACTAAGAGAGCGCCATTTCTAACTGTTGCGTTGTCGGCACCTTTTTCTTCAAATCCAAATAAACTGCCAAGTCCTGATTTAATTTTTTCTTGTAAAGGTTTAATTAGAGTTTCTTCAAGAACAGATTTACGAACACTATCAAAAGTTTGCTTTAATACTGCTCCTAGACCGTCTGTTATTGACTTACCTTCGGCTAAATTATCAAACGCCGCATTAAAAGCTTTTCCAACACCATCATTAATGTTTCCTATAACAGCATTACCTAAATCACCAAGAGTTTGCTTTTCTCTATCAAGCTGCCTAATTCTTTCCTGATGAGTGTCATTAGCAGCTGCTCTTTCATCTGCATAATCTTGTAGTTTTCCGCTCAATAACTTCTCTTCATTATCGATTTCAATCTCTAAGTTTTCAATCTTCTTTTGAATTAGGTCTTGTGCATTTTTGTTTTCAGTATTAGCAAGTTTTAATTCTAAATTAGCTATCTCTTGTTGCTTTTCAAATAATTGAGTTGTCTTTTTAAGTAAGTCTTTTAAGGATTCTGCTTCAACAAGCCTAGCAGCCTCTGCTTTGCCTGCCTTGTCACCAGCTAAATCTCTTTGTACACCAAAATTAGTAGCTCTTTGACCCTCAATAGAACTCTGAATGCCTCTCAAGGCAGAGAAATCAATATCTAAAGCTGCTAGGCTTGATTCAGCTATTTGCACTGAACTGCCGGGTGCTTGCTCTTCTAAGAAAGCGTTAATCGCGTTTACAAAAGTGCTCTCTCCATTTAAAGTTTCTTTAAGAGCATTCACTAATTTTACATTAGCCTCTAAGATATCAAGTTGTTTACGAGACTCTTCATCAGCTACTTTTGCTTGTCCCTCTGCAATATCAATGGCTAACCTTGCATTTTGTAGTTCTTGATCAATGATTGCTTTTCTGGCTAAATTATTAGCTTGATCGTTTTTAATCTTATCTTCAGCGAGAGACTGTTCAACTAGTCTAAGACCTGTTTCACTTGCAGCAAGCTGTCTTCTTATGGTAATCCTAGCTGACTCTGCGGTGCCTTCCTCTTTCAAAGCTTGAATTTGATTATCAAGGGCAATCTTTGAGTTTAATGATTCGACCTTAGTGGCTCTCT
>VMHT01019941.1_pt1 | contig 36407 bp, 49 predicted proteins | sample 4693611 | NCBI WGS metagenome assembly VMHT01 (sample SAMN12280063, study PRJNA550983) | marine metagenome | isolation source: seawater sampled from same location over 5 years 0.02-0.2 micron viral filtrate | place: USA: collected off the coast of southern California halfway between the port... ...
CATCTTCTGCGACTTGGCTAGTGGGCTGACATATTCGATGTCGATGTCCAGACCTTGCAGCTCTTCTGGCGGCTCTGGGAACGCGCCCTGTCTTAATAGTATAGCAAAGGTTCGATCTATAAGCGGTTGTAATAATTCGTTTTGCATCCTGCCCATGACCGGGCCAAGCAGCCTCATCTTTTCTTCATTGCGCTGCAACACCTCTGTCGCAGTCATTGTCTGACCTTGGCCCATCAGTAGCTGATCAACAAAGAATGCTTCGCGTATCGCTTGGCGGCGTTGCTCTTCCATGTTAAGGCCAAGCGCGTTGTTTGCGCCAACTTGCAGCGGCTCTAGCCTGTCTCTGGTGCCAGTGCGGTAAAAGTTCAAACTGCCCGGTGTTGTGCGAACTGGCAACAGGAACCCATCATCAGGCACCATCAGTGGTGGATCTAGCTGCTTTTGCGCTGAGCGGATGGTTATCTCGCTCATTTTGTTCAACATTTTTGTATCACTGAGGCATGTCATTCCGGGGCTGCGCCCATAAACTGACACGCTGTCTTTGTTGAAGCGCGGTATCAACATAGGCATTTCGTCAAAGCCGCCCTCGCCCAACACCATTTTTGTTTCGGCGCAATAGTAGACTGAGCCTATAGGCTTATCTAATTTTGCAAACAAATCAGTCTTGATGCCCTCTTTCGGGAAAATTGCATGCACCACCGGGTGTTCTTTGAATGGATCTTCTTTGAGGCTTTTGTCTATTTTTTGTGGCAGATTGTCTTCGCCGAACCGGCTGGCAATAGCTCTAGCTGTCAGCTCAAACTTGCGATAGACAGTGTCCACCTTGCCCAGCGCGTTTTCTGATATGTAAATCTCTGCTATGTGGCGGCAGCTAAACCTAACGCCATCGCCGTCACCTTCGACAAACATAGCCGCCGTGCCAAACACAACAAGATCATAGTAAAGCTCATGGATCTCTTGTTGGAAGTTTGAGCGGTTGAACGCCATGTACATCTGATCGGTTGTGGCTTCTAGCCACTCATTGGCCTCATCGCTCTCTTGTAGGATCGGATCCCTGTAGCGCAGCGAAAACCATGGCGCTGATGCGCCGGTTAGCATGCCATGCAAGCTTGCTGACAGCAGCTCGACAGCGTGAATGGCTGTGCCATCATAGATCAGCTCTGTGCGTTTATCGCCTTGTGCGCGCTTTTTTGTAATGTCAGCCCGGCGCGGCAGCATATAGTCTGCCAGCTCTTGCCAGTGGCTTTCCCAGTTTGATCGCTGTGTTTCTAGCGTTTTCAGCCGCCGGTCAAGCGCACTAACCTCTTTGCGGATCGGCTCTGCCATTAGTACATACCCCCGGACATTTTCGATGGTTTGTCTCTTTTCACACCAGCAATCGATCTGCCACGGCTTTTACCAGCAGACTTTTGCAGCAAACGCTCCAGTGGGTTTACATTCATTGCACCGCTAAAATTCATTGGCTGCGGTGCCGACATACCCATTTTACCGGCTAGGTTTTTTTTGCCGCGCAAATCCATCATGCTAGCAGACCTGACATCAGTGATCGCCGCCGGGTTCTAGCACCAGACAACAAGCCTTGTGCGCTTGTGCCTATGGTAGATTCCTGACCTAAACTGGATTTTTTCTTAGCTAACTCTGTCTGATCGCCATCACCAACATTGCCGGGCGCAGCGGGCGCATCTGGCAACACTTGATTGATTCCATCAACTTTATCTTCTGAAAGTTTGCCGCCGCCGTAATCTTTAACAATTTGTGCTTCTACTTGATCATCATTATCGCGGTCAGGTGTCTGCTGCTCAACAAGATTTTGGTATGCCCCTTTGTACCCTACAACTTTTTGACCAGAGTAGACATTGAAACCTAGAAAATTCTTGGTTACATTGCCGACATACTTGCCTTTTTGATCGAATATAGCATCGACAAAGTTTTCAGAATCAAGCTGCTTTGCCAAATAATCTCGCATCACTTTGCCACCGTATTTGGAAATTGCTCCAGTCGGCGTAAAATCTAATAATGATTTTTTAGCGGAAGCTTTTTGACGATCCTTTAACTGTTGCTTTGCTCTTTCCTTTGCAGCGGCCTCTGCGGCAGCTTTCTGGGCGTCTAAGTTTGCTTGGCTTTGGCCTTTGCCTTTTGAGGCAGCCTTCGAATCATAATTGCCCAAGCTGAAATTGCTAGCATCTTTACTATCGCCGCCGCCAAACTCGCCCTTGCTTGGGCCGCTAGGCGCGTCTTTAAAACGGCCCGGCCCACGATTGCCGTCATCTGGAATATATGTCGGTATGCCGCTAGGGCCGGGCTTACCAGAGCCGCCCATGCGCCGTAACATCCGCGCTTCACTCTTATTGATGTAGGCTAGTGAGTGTTCCTGTCCGGCAACATTCACTTTCTTAGCCGGGGCTTTCGACATCTTTGAAGCCATGCTGTTCTCCTCAGTTCGCAGCCGCACTGCTAAATGGGTTGTAATCCATTACAGCTCGTTGCTGTGGTGGCCGGTGGCTCATGCGGCTTTCTTGTATGCCTATTGCCATGTAACGAAAGCTGTCGGCTGCATGTGATGACCAGTCGTGAACTGGCGTTAATCTAAATGTTCTGCTTTTTTCGTTGTATGCCCGATGATACTGGCGCAGCGCCTCTAGCCCGGCCTTGCATTTATCCCGGTCAAAGTAGCACCGGGGTATGATCATTTGCGCCGCATGGATGCCATCTTCAAGCGGCAGCTTTGGTAGCACCCTAAAATTAAGCCCCAGATCCCACGCAATCTCTCTTCTGCTTTTGCCCGAACCCAGCTCACGCACTTCGATATCGTGAGGCGCATAGTGATCCCCATACAAATAACCTTTACGCGCAAGGACTGCACAGTAGTGCGGCAAGCCTTCGCCGCGCGCCTCATAATAGTCAATGACATGAATGGCCTTCCCGGCGTTGCCGCCTGTCTGTGCAAACCAAATACTAGAAGCGTCACCAACACCCAGATCCCAAAATGTCTGAACCTTCATCGATGGGTCATATGGCACATTAACAATCCGGCCATTCTCTAGCGCCGTCTGCATCTCTTTGCCGTAAATGCTGCCGGGTACATTCGCAACCCAGCTACACTCAAATTCCTGTTCGTACTGATCTGGTGACATCATAGTCTTAGCAGCTTCCAGCTCTTCATCAGGCAAGATGCCTGTCTCAGACGCCTTGTACACCGCCGCAACCCAGTCATCGTTGCTAGCCGCCAGCTCGTAATAATCGTAAAATGCGTTAGTGCCTCTAGGTGTGCCTACAAACACACAATAACCCTGTCTATCAGATAGAGCTGGCCTCAAGATCTCAGGAAACACGCTTTCTGGCGTATCAGCCACCTCATCAATAACGCAGCCATCAAGATAGATACCACGCAAGCTGTCCGGGTTTTCAGCCCCCAACAAGCTTATTCTTGAGCCATTAGGCAAGTCACACCGTAGCTCTGTCTCGTTAAAGCGGACACCGGGTATCGCCCCTGCGAATTGTTTAAGATAATCCCATGCAACATTCTTGGCTTGCCGATATGTGGGTGCCAAATATGCGTAGCGTGGGTTAGGCTTACCGCTCATAATCGCATCACGCAGCAAATGATTGACTGCCATGACAGTCTTGCCAAATCGCCTATGACAGACAACTACGCTCCAGCGCTTAGACGATAGCTGATCATGCAGCTTTGCCTGTAACGGCCTTGGCGCATACGGTATGACAATCTGCACTAAGCGCCGCCCTTATTCATAGCCATCTTGTGCGCCTCATCAAAGCTCTTGCCTGAGCGCATCATGTTGCTCATCGCAGACATATGCTTTGGCGATTGCTTTTTGCTGTGCTTTCGCAACTGGTTTTTCTGTGTAGCTGTCAATTTGGACATGACTGTGTGGCTCCATTAGTCGGGAAGATTATTGTCTATAGAGGCAGCGGTAAAAAATCGGAGGGTGGGGTCTGGCATATCTCAGAATCCTGATCAATATTCTGCGCGGATCGTACCCAATCTGTACCCAAACAATCAGGCACCTCTTGTTCCCTGAGCGTGACCGCCGGGTGCAGCATGCAAGGTCACCGGACTGCAAAGGCGGTGCATCACGCTGGCTTCGCGCGCGTAGCTGGGCCAGAGCAACGCCGATATATAGGGACAATCCCTACGCATCCGCCTCTGCTAATACCTCGCTGCCTTGCCAACTGATCGTGATGCTCTGCTGAGCTGGCGCGTCTTCCTTCTTATCCCTCAAGCCCCATGGCTGTAGCTTACCCATAGTAAACTTGAGCGTGTCTACCTCAAGCCTACGGCGTTGCACCTCAGCATTGAGCATGCGTGGATCTACATCATCAGGCAGCGGAGCCATGGCAAGCTCGTTGATGTGATCAGCATAAAACTCAGCTTGCATCAGCCTACCCTTACGATAGATCTCAAACAGCTCATCATCTTGCATCACAGCTCTTGTGACAGTCCGGTAGCCCGGCATGCCTTCATCCTTGCAGATGCTGACAAGTGTCTCGCCAGAGCCAAGCCTGTTGGCGATCTCTGTCATTACTGTCTTGTTGATCTTTCTAGCCATCAATCACCCATAAAAGTGACCGGCACCAATGGGGCTGGCACCGGCCATAGTTTTCTATCTAAGGGAGGAACGGCGGTTATGAACCGCACGATAAATCCATCATCCACATTTTCGCGTCATTTGCAACACCCTTTATTTATTATGCATAGTCCTTGACATCTTGTGTCAAGATACCCATATTAGTTGTGTAAGGTAATTCAACAACGAAGGGAGCATGAAATGGAAAGCATCTATAAAATACCCAAAGTGTATTACCGCGATCATGTCGAGTGTGACTGTGAAGCACCTGAGATCATCAGGGAAACCAAAGCCCATTATTTCATCAGTGCTGATGAAACACCTGAGTTGGCTGAGCTGAGAAGCCGCGCAACATCCTATGCTGACGATATTGGCGGCGATTACTGGGAGAGCTGTCGAGGCATTGTTATCTCAGCAAGGGCCACGCTCAAAGTGATTGGCATCGATGCAGCTCAAAGCAAAGAAGCTTGGGCAAGGTTCAATGGGGTGAGCATCTAATGTCCATCATACGCTTCATCTTTGAATTAGCCGGGCTGGCACTATTCTTTGCCAGCCTGTACCTCACAGCCATATTGCTGCATGCTTTGGCTGGTACACTTTAAGGGAGAGTGACCATGAAAATTCGTATCCCAGCCCAAACCGTAGAGGTGGATGCTGAAGCTTGGGCAACTGAGTACGGCATTGATGTCAGCGAGGTCAGGCAAGATGTCCTAGATTATTTTAACCGTTTAGCTCAAACCAAAATCGATTTGCTTGGCCTCGCGCCAGAGGGAGAGTGACCATGAAAATCAAAGTTGAAACAACTATTGTTCTCACTGACGATCAAATTGCAATGATCAGATATGTAAAACAACCTGACGAAACAGTGCGTGATTATGTCAAATCAATGGGCGCTTCTTATGCACACGGTTGTTTAGATGGGTTGGAAAATGATTACAATAGTTACAAAGATGATGAAGACTACGAAAAAAATCGATAATACAGCCTAGTCAGTGCATCCCGGTAGTTGCGTTTGACTATTCTAGGATCATTCAGCCCTAGTATGTGAGCCAGCTTTGTCCATCTAGGGCCACGATCCCTGCCAACGGCGCTATGCGCCACAGCCATAATCAATCTTCTATCATCCTCTGCAAGCTGCATAATCATGCCATGCGCCTTGTCCATAGCATCAATCTGATCCCCGGTTGGCCTAAGCCTGACCTCACCAAGCTGCGTCCAGCCATAGCCATGCCAATCCATAGGATAGTCAGGCCATGATGCCTGTTTTTGAACCCTGATTGCGCGTGGCAAGCGGCGCTCAGTAACGGCCATATCAAGAAACAGCGTGTGCAGCTCAGCTATGTCCATTGGCTATTCCTCGCAAGTGCTTTTCAGTGGCGTTGACCCAGTCGAGCAATTGAACTGAATCCATATGACTAATTGCTTTTAAGGTGTCGGTGTATCTATCGGCTGACATCAGTGGTCTGATGCGTCTAAGCGCGCGATCCTTCCTAAATTGCAATGGATTGTTTTGTGCTTTATCCTTTGCTGCACAATAGTTTGCGTTGGTGTTCTTCACGACACCAGACAACATCTCGCGTATTTCTCTTGATCTGTCCTGTTGACAGCCTTGATCTGGTAGTTTACTGCTGTCAGTATAATCGAACGAAGTGAGTACAGGATTATCCTGATTGGTTTTATCAATAAAGTTTTGTGGGTTAGGCACGACAGGATTAGCCTGTACAGGATATTCATGACGAGGCTTGAAATCTTTAAAGCTCATTCCGATTCGCCTTCCAATGCTGCCGCGATAAACGCATAGTTTGCTGCATCAATCGCATGATCTTCATCAAACCCTGCATTCCATCTACACAGCTTCATCTCAATCAGCATTCTAGCCGTCTGTGCCGGGCTTAGCGTCACCCCGGCTACCATTGACCATCTGACCGCCAACTCGCTGTACAGCGGCTTGTATGGGCCAAGCTTGGTTGCCCGGCTCTCCAGTATCTGTGCCGCTGCTTTCGCTAGCTTTTGCGGCTTGTCTCCAGCATCGGTCATTTGCACACACCAGCTTGCCGCTTGCTAAAATCACCCATGTGCCGTTTGCTATCCAATGCATTTGATGACACGACACGCAGCGTTCTGTCCTGTTGTCCTTGTGTTGTCGGCTCTTCTTCTTCTTTGCCACGCCACATCTCCATGATTTGCTGCGCCATTTGGTTAATCACATAGCCTTCTGTCAGTACGCCATGGCCCTCGTATTGCGTCACAGCCCATGGCTTGATGCCCCAAGCTTCAGCAATCATAAAAAGGCCCATGCCTTCTGTTACAGACCAGCCGTAGTGTTCTTGCGCCATGGCAATAGCTTCATCGTGCGTCATCACAGCCACCCTACTTTCGGCGGCATGGTGTTGTGGTTTTCCCAAACCAGCCAGCAATATGCTGTCGTGCCAGACCCGGTGGCCTCTTCATCGCCGCGCCATATCGTTAATCGCTTGCTAAACACCCACACCCAGCGTGGTGGATGATGCTTGAACAGCATGTCATAGCGCTTGCTGCCCTCAAGAAACGGCAAGCGCACAAGCCACGCATGCTTTCGCACACTAAGATTGATCGCGTGTAGGATGAATTGATCAGCCAGCCGGTACGGTGGATTAGTCACCAAGCTGTCGCATGGCCGCTCTGTGGTCATTAAAAAATCTATGCCGGTATCACAGCCGTAGCCGTAGTCGTTTAGATCAGACGCAATCGGAATATAGTCTGATGCCTCTAATACTTTGCAGATGGCGCCGTCCCCGGCTGCTGGCTCCCAAACATGCTGATCGAACTGCTCAACAGCTAACAGCGCATTGGTTGCCGCTGGCGGTGTCGGGTAAAAATCATCCTTCTGACGCATCGATCTCATCCTGTGTCAGCCTACGATATCCCCGGTATTCACACTCATCACATCCACGCAGATCACCGTTGAATGGTACGCAATGTTCGCACTCTGCCATGATCTCAAAGCCAATCTCCGGGTGGCGTAATACTTCTATAAACTCAGCCACCCTGCACCTCGCAGAGCTGGCGCACTATTGCTGCCTTGCTTGTTTCGCGCAGCTTCAACAATGGTTTCAAGTAAGCCTCAACTTGGCTGAGGCGCTTGGCAACGAACACATAGGTGCCAGTGCAGCGCAGCTTTTCATGTATGTCTTTTTGATTGTCGCTCAGCTTGCCGCCTTTTGGCCGCTTCAGCTCAATCATTATTGGGCCTCTTGCAGCCGGGTCATGCCAGCCATGGTCACAAACAAACAGCTCTAAGTCAGGCCAGCCCCATTTCGTGCCAGCAGATTTCAGCCGCATCTTGTAAGCAATGTGGCGCTTGCCCTCATTCGGCGATTGATGGAACACGCTGCCCATGGGCAATGACGCATCAAGCCATTGCACCACATAGTTTTGCAACTGATCCTCAGTCATCCATCATGCCGACTTGATAAAAGCTGTTTGGCTGTACCGCACCGTCGCTAATGACTAAAATGGCGTTCATGAACTTTTGAGCTGGTATTTTGTAGTCACGATGACTATGCGGCAAGCACCAGCGCCGGGCTACAGTCGCATGCGAAGCCCCGGTCAGCTTGGCTAGATCAACATAGCTCCAGCCCTTTTGTTTCCTAAATGCATCAAGTTTCATGCCATCAGTGATAATACAGTTGACACTGTATGTCTATAGGCACTATACCATTTGTTGAGTGACATTTAGTGTTAAGGTGAATAACATGATCGACATGCCAAATAATCTGAACAAAATGATTGAGAAATCTGGTCTGCAAAAAAAGGTTGTTGCGGAGCGCAAAGGCGTAACGCCAGAAACGCTATCCCGGCACATCCATGAGCGTGTGCCAATGACACTGGTGGATGCGCGGGAATACGCCGATATTCTAGGTTGTGCGGCCTATGAAGTAATTTTTGAAACCCAAGGCACACCGATTGTCGGTCATTGTCATCTACATAAAGATGGTTCAATCTCAAGAAAATTACATTGGGATGTAGAAAACACAACACCAGACGAGGTTGCGCTCAACAAACTAGATTGGGCTTACAGCCACACGCACTTGCCCTATCGATCAGCCATTATTGACTGGTCAATGGACAAAAAATACACAGGACAATGGGCATACTGGGGCAAAGCGCACGAATACGTTATGCTTGACCCAATTTTAGAGCATTTTGTCCACGAAGAGTGTTACGGCAAACAATCGTACTGTTATCTGAAAAACCCATGGACTTGTGACAAGGGCATAAAGTGGCATTTTGTTTCTGGCATGGTCTATCCAGAACCGGGCGGTGTTTGTCAAATTATAAATTTCGATTTAGACTGGCATTTGAAAGAACAAGAGCTGGTGTTTGCAACCCCTATTATAACCATCAGCCTACGCCAAAGATTGCGCGGCGTTTTGGTTGTTGATAGCAAAAGACAGGACATAGTAATTAAGTAGCTTGACATAAAATGTCTTGTCAGTTTACAGTCCTCTTCACAGTTGTGGAGAGGATTTTTTTATGTCGTTTTCTGAGTTCAAACAAGCAGCGCCTGATGTCATAGCTAAGCGCGCGGCAACACAGATAGCGTATTATCATCACTCCAACCCATCGAACCCTGATGGATTTACATTTTTCAATAAAGTTATTGTGCGGCCAGAGCTAGACGCTGCAAAGCAAAACGCTGAGACATCGGCTGAAGCCAAGCGGCTTGTTGATTTGCATGGCGTGTACATCGACAGCCGGGGCAAGCAGCAGAGCGGTGACAAGCCAATCCTGATAGGTGGCCGGGCTGTGGAAAACTATTGCACAGACATACTGGTTAATGACTGTAGCCCGGCTGATGCATTCAAAGATGCTTTGAATGAGCTGCATAGTTATCATGGCGGCTCATGGCGCGATGCTGATAAAGACAAGCGAGAGATCGAACACAAGGTCACCCCACGCTATACAGCGGATGGCAGCGCACCAAAGAAAGGCGCTGACGGCATGCTCACAGAATTTGAGCTTGTGTGTAACAACGCATTGGATGGGCTGCGCGAGGCTACGGCTGGCGCGAATCGGATTACCGGGCAGCAGAAGCTGAAAGGCAAGTTCGATGACGTAACGCTGCCATATCTGGGATACGCAGACTATCAAGGCGGCGGCGTTGAGTTAAAAACAAAATGGGACAAGGGCGCTGGCACTGACAAGCCAGCCGCTAGCAGCTTGCCAAAAGAGATTATGTGGGGCCACCTCACCCAGATTGCCGGGTACTGGCATCTGACTGATGTGTGGCCGTCCATCGTCTATGCCAACCGGCTTGGCTACAGAGTATTCAAACCAACACTAGAACAGCTACAAGCTGGCGTTGCAGCCATCAGAGAGGCGTGTATGCGCCGTGAACGGCTGCTTGCTGCCGCATCTAGCCCGGAAGAGCTACTGCGCCTCTGTGACCCACAGTGGGATCACATGTATGTGTGGCGCGATCTACCACCGGCCATCTTAGAACGCGCCCACAAAATCTGGAGATCATAATGTTTGATTGGTTTTTTTACAAAAAATCCAACACAGAAATTGAGACAGAACTGCGCCGCATCCGGCACTTGCTTGAGGCGATGCACCGGGATGCTCATGATCGCGGCGTTCTGCAAAACGAAATCAAAACTGCAATCGAAGGGAAGCAACATGATGACAAATCTGTTTGATATAGCACCACCGCATCAAAGCCACAGCCCGACAAGCGCTGCATCCGCTGAGGCGATCAAGCCAAAGTTTGGCAAAAACATGGTCAAAGCGCTGCAAGCTATCATATTGCTTGACGGTGCGACTGATGAAGAAGGCTGCAACAAATCCGGCATGACCGGCAATAGCTATCGCCCGGCGCGTGTAAAACTAGAAGAGCTGGGCTTAGTGTGGAAGACAAACGCAACGCGCAAGACAGCGTCCGGGCGGAACGCAGCTATCTACATGCCTACAATGTTAGGCAAGATGGAGCTGCCGCATGACTAACCAAAGCGCTGTGAATGCAGCTATTGCAGAGGCCATGGCAGAAATAAAGACTGTGTCGAAAAACGAAAGTAACGCACACGGCAACTATAATTTTGCATCAATTGATGGCTTTCTTGGCGGTTGTCGTGATGCTTGTTCCAAACACGGTTTGCACCCAGAGATGAGTGTCATCAATTACGAGCAATACCCCGGCACTAACAACAAAATGTGGGCAACCTACACATATGAGGTGTGCATGTGTCACAAATCTGGTGAGGGAACAAAGCCAGTGGTGACTGTCGTGGCTCTGCCAGTGACCGGCGCACAGACCAGCGGCAGCGCGCAATCTTATGCATTGAAGCAATATCTGCGTGGTTTGTTCTTAATACAGACCGGCGAGGCAGATGACCCTGATTACAATGAGCCGCCAGAGCTGGAGCAACCGCCATTCGATTGGGATGGATGGGCGAATGAACGCTTAGTCGAACTCAAAAACATCAACAGATTCGACATGCTTGAAGAATTTGAAAAGATGCACGGCAGCAAATTTGCTGAAGCGCAAACACAGAACCCAGAAATCTACGCCACACTAGGCGCAGCTTACCAAGCAAAACAAAAGGAGCTAGAACATGGCCGGGAAACCAACATTTAAAAACAATGACGCGCAGCTAGAATGCATTTGTGATGCGTCAGGCAAGCCTAAAAAGCTGAAGCTTGCAAGCTGGGTCAACCCGAAAAAAGATTCGGCATATGATGACGAAAAACTGAGAGCGTGTGATCAGATCAGAGATCTTGTCATTAAACATAACTTGCAGTTTCGCGTAGTGTTCAAAGAAGCTGTTGACGATGACTATAATAACGACAGGGATCTTGGCGCTGTAAACATATTTGCAAACACGCCATATGTCGCGCCAGAAGACCGGCAAGCAGCCCCGGCTGCTGCACCACAAGGCGGTGGCTTTGGGAGCTTTGGCAAATGAAGGCTGGGCCAGCTCTCATTGACACACGCACGGCTGCTATCGCGCTATTTGGCCGCTGGACAGGCGGCACTAAAGATGCCGTCTACAGAATGATAGAGCGTAATGACATTGCGGCAGTGCGTGATGGGCGCAAGTATTGGATACCGGCTGCTGAGATCGACCGCATACGAAACATGAAAGTCAATGAAGCGTAAGCGTGTTTTTGTCAGTATCGATAGTCGCAGTGACGAATCAATCGAAAGATCACAGCGTGATCAAGATCGGCGCGATAGGCTTGCTTGGCAAAAAGCAACTGAGCATCTCGCTGATGATGCTTTTGCAGATGATGATGAACATGCAATCGCTGATGATGTTGGGCAATATCTGCCGTTAGATTCGATTCACATCAGAAATAAATGAGGGGCTTGCGCCCCTCAAATTCCCATGGCAGCGGCTGTCGCGCTACTTACTTGCTTTTGCTTTTCTTCATTCTTCACATAATGACCATACTGCCGGTATGTGAATGCGGTGTTAGCGTGGCCCATGAGTGCAGCCACCTCGCCCCAATCCTCACCCAGTGAGCTGATCTGGACACTAGCAAAGAAATGTCTGAAGTCACCCCACAGCATTAGCGGTACACCAGCGCGCTTGCAGATACGAGCCATAATCTCAGCAAACTTGCGCTTAATCTGCACATTGCCAACCTCGTTTGCAAACACAAAATCATTATTAGCAGAGTGCTTCGATGACACTTTTAGCTGGCGCAAAATAGCGATGACCTCTGCTGGCACTGGCACGATGCGTCTACCGCGCTTTGTTTTTGTGTCACCGACAGTTGGCTGATTGCCATGTTTGACAGCGCTGTCGATCTTAACAGTGCAATCTTCAAAGTTTACGTTAGCCCATGGCAGTGACCTCAGCTCACCCTGACGCATTCCTGATGCGATAGCAGTCAACACCATGGCTTTGGTCAACAAGCTCTCATCATCCAGCGTTGCAACAATCGCTTGTATGTTTTCTGGCTGGATGCGTGGCGCTCTGTCGGATACCTCTGATGACATGCCAAGCGATAGCTTATCTAATGGGTTGACCATGCCCCAGCCTTTTGTGACTGCATAGTTGAACAACATTTTTAGACATTTGATGCGCTTTTCAGCAGTTGCTTTTGATTTACCTTCAGCCTTTATGCCTTTAATTAAAGCCCGGCCAACCTCATCACGGTTCTGTTGCTGCATCAATGCGTTGATATTATGCTTGCCGACAACTTTGCCATCGATCTTGATGCCAAGACAATATCTCACAGACCTTACAATTTCATAATAATGTGACTGACTGATATAACCGTCATCTTTGCGGTCTTCTTGCCCAGCAATGAATTTTTTAGCTGCATCTCCTGTCAATGTCACTACCATTGGCGCAACGATAATGTCGTTGTTGAAGTTGTTGACGGCCTCGACCATTGCGATTGTGGCATCGTCTTTCGACTTGAAAGATAGTTTCTTGCCACCAATCGGGCGCGCGTCATATGTCCACACCCCGGGGCGGTCTTTGCGCTCGTAAACCTTCAAGCTTGTGACTACTTTTTTAGGCATTTGATGCTCCCTTTTTTGATACCTTACGAATCATTTATGACACAAGATGTCAAACAGTGCAACAAAAACGTACCCAAAAGCGTACCCAAACGCAAAAAAAACCCCCGGCCAATCAAGGCTGGGGGCGTTTAATTTATTGATTTATATTGATAAAAGGCTTGGCATCCCGTAGGGGATTCGAACCCCTGTTGCCGCCGTGAAAGGGCGGTTATTAGGGGTAATACCGTTGGTTTTCTGCGGTTTTAAGTGGGTACAAACTGCCACAAACTGCTGTGGACTGCTGTAAAAGCGTACCCAAAACGTACCCAATTATGCGTAGTCTTTTTTCTTTTTCTTTTCCGCAAACCCACCCTGCTTGTTGCTCATCTTGCTGTACACTTTTGAGTCAATCGTACTCTTTTTCTTTGACCGGCTGGTGCCAGCTTTTTTCCGCATGTTCATATTGTGATATAGTGAGTGTCCCATGGCTTTGTCCTTTCTAACAATCCCACTTCCTCAGTGCTTTATTAATTCTGCTGTTTGGATCTCGCGCAGTCTTAGCTGATGTCAGCTTTGCCTTCATGCCTTTCATGCGGCCACAAAAACTTGCGCGCCGCGCTTTTGCCTTTGGTGATTTCTTCGCTTGCTTTGCACTAACCGGCGGCTTGAGGTTGTGACCTTGCGCTTTTGCTGATGCCCGGCCAGCCGCATTCAATCCACCAGATTTTGATTGCCCCTCTTTGCGTTGCCACGCCGGGGTCTTTGGCGCTTTTCTCATCCAATCAAACCGTGCCGGTAGCCGTTGGCCCGGTCATAAGTCAATACTTCTTTGCGCGGCTCATGGACATACGAACAGTGAACCCAACCGGTGTTGCCCCCGGTGTAGCATTCTAAAATAAGTTGATCGAACTCTAGGTTATCTTGTATCCACTCAGCCAGCTCCATATTGCTGATGCCCGGCACCTCAAAATCAGCAGCTTGCCCTTTCGCGTGTTGCGATTTTATTGTGCTTCCTACAGCCAGACAAAGTTCCGGGCAGCGATACCCAGAGCTGACAGTAAACGGCACACCGTAATGATCACGCACCGGCTGCAAGATGTTTTCACACAGCTTGACCATGTTCTCTCTAGCTGTAGTGTCCGGGGTATTGTCGATACCTTTGCGCTCCGCTGTCTGGCTTTTGACCATCTCAGCTAGGCTGAAGTTTGCTGATAGTTTCATTATTTTTTCCTAAACTTGTCTATGCCTTTTATGCCAAGCGCACTGGTGCAAACCAGAAACACCAGATATTGATACCATTCGGGCAGCTCGTTTAGCCGGTCGAAGCCAGCCTTCACGACATCTTCCATGCCCGGCACAAAAACTAAACACACCGGCACAAGCACGACTATTGTGACTGCTTCATCACGCCAAGAATTTTGCGTAGACTGCGCCATGATTTTTTCCCACTCAGCCACGCTTGTCGCTGAGCTGACTAAAACTTTAGCCTTTGCCTCTGCCTCTGCTTTTGCAACCGCGCCTTTAGCTTTGCTTTGCTCTACACGGTTTTCTAAAAAAGACCCTGCCAGCGAGGCTATAGGACCGATTAATGCCTGTATCATTCGTCCTCAACAATCTCCAAGATTTCGCCAGCTTGGATGCGAACTCGTAGCTGTTTACAAGACCACTTCTTGTCGAAATCTGTGGTGTGTCCAACATTGCGTTTTATTTTGCGTCTTATGTTCAAGCACTCTGAAAGGTTCTGGTATGGGGTATACTCAACTCGTTCATCGCCTATCATCAGCAGTAAGACAAAACTAAGTTCAATCATGGTTCGTTAGCTTTTCGATATTGTCTTCGATTTTTGTCAGCCGCCGATCATAAAACTCTAGCACTAACTTTTGCTGTTGATCGTGCGGAGCGTTACCACTTTCTATATTTTGAGCCAGCTTTTCTAATTCACTAGCCAGATGCTCAATCATCATAAATTGTTCGCTATCGGCTGGTAGACTGCCCATTTCACCGCGAGGCCACTTGATGCGGAACTCGGTGTTCATCCCCAAATCTGTCTCCATTAAGATAAGTTTGTTCTCAATGGTGTTGAGCCTTTCGATAACCCCAAAATATGCCCATGTGCCAAGTGTTGCAGCCGCAATCAACGCAATAAGATTGCGGATTGGCATCGCCAATTCTGTGTTTTCGTTCAGCTTCGGCATTAGCTACATTTATCTGTATTAACGAAAAACACTTCATTCATTTGCGCGACATCCAAGCGCTAGTTCCCATGTAAGCGCCGACAATACCAGCGCCTGATATGTAAAATAGATTGCTGATATCACTCAATGCTGTGACTCGTTCCAGCGGCACAAAAAACATGGCCGCTGTAAAAGCGCCCATGGCAATAAGTGTGAAACGAGCCATGCGTAACTGAGCCAGATGCTTCCGCAATTCTGTTTCTGTTTTCTTAATATCTTTTATGTGTGACAGCTCTTCGTCACTAACGATGCCATCACCATCTTCATCGTACTCTGCAAACTTGCTTTGCTTTTGCAGCTTCTTTTGCGTCATAGGATAATCACCTCAGCTCGGCTTTGCGCTACAGAAATAAACAAAATGACAAAAAGCGTTACGGCTACAGCTATGATCGCACCGGCGATTGCCGCGCTCTTAATCGCGCTTTCAAGTTCAGCAGCTTTTCGGGCTTTCTGTTTGGCTTCAGCCGCCGCAGCTTCCTTGGCGGCACGCTCAGCCGCCGTTTTCTTTTGGATGATCTCATTCCACGCCTCAACACCGAAACGCATTTGAATCATTGTCCGAACTTCTGCCATCATTTCTGCATGAAGCCGATTTTCTATCACAGAGCTGGCAGCATCCTTGAACCCATCAAGCGCACCAACTTTCGCGGCAGCATTGCGTTTTTGTTGATGCTGTTTGTCTGCTAAAAAAACTTGATCAAGAAAACCGGCAATGTCTTTGACATCGTTCGCTGTGCCGATAGCGCTTTTCATTCCAGACACAGCAGATTTAAGCAGCGCAGCTCCAGCTAGCGCCGTGGTGAGAGGCTCCATCATATGTCTCTATTTTAGATGCGGTCTGCTAGTAACAGCAGAATGATTGCGGCTGCTTGGGCTATAAGGATATGCTCCACTCGCTTAATCCGCGTGATCGATTCAAGCCACCTCTCATCGGTCACGGCGATATGCTTTTCAAGCTCAACATGGATTGATTGCAAGGTTGGTTTAGCCATCAGCCAGCGATTTCCATGATTTCTATATGACTGAAATTCACGTTTTCATGTAGTTCGTTGACTGCTATTGCATGTGGGCCAGAGGTGTCATAAGACCGAAATTGCACTTTGATGGTTTTTGATGCTGTGGAAGTATTTGTATAAAACCAACAGGGCGAAGTTGTTTGTCTCTCTGAGTTACTAAAAGATGAATTTTGTACGTCTACATCAAAGAACATATAGTGATTAGTTGGGTCGCCTAACGACACGTTATCAACTACACATCTAAAAGAACCTTCACCACTTATGTGAAACACTGCTGAAATTCTCAACACGCTATTGGAACTTTTTGGAGTATAGTTGATAGTTGCAGTGTCACTAAAAGTTGCAGTTCCCTGTAGGTCGTTTTTGGTTGTGTAATAAGATTTTGCATGTCCAATTACAGACCCACTCGGGAGACTGCTTGATTGTAATCGTATTAATCCCATATCAGTCCCCCTATTGCGCTGGTGCTACCCGTTCAAACATTACGCTTGTTCTAGTCACTGTGCTGTGTCCATGCACATATGAATCAGTGTCCATAGATGTTGCCCGAAACTTGACTTTCACATTTGAGACATCAGTTACATTGATAAAAGCTGAACCAGTTGCTGAACCATTTGTGCTGCCAGTATCACCACCATCAATCGATGCAATTTGATTGAAAGCGTTGTTGTCTGTCGTGACATGGATTTGTCCAGTCATAATATCAGAAGCATCTGACCTAGTGGCAAACTGAAAAGTTACTTTATACAAACCAGTTTGAGGAAACGTGAATATCCCAGAAGAAACAGCCATCGAAGAAACCCTGCCAGTACCAGTCCATGCAACTTGTCCCCAAGCTGTAAGGTCGCTATCTCCATTGGTTGTGTGATTGGCGTTGAGATACCATTGATCGAAAACGTATGAGGCGTTCATATCAACACGCCCAGTGCTATCAATCGACAACGCTGTAATGCTGTTGGTTGGGTCTTGAAGCGTCGAGACTTTAAGTATGCTTGTCATATCTAACTACCCCACTAAATAACCACTAAACTGAGTGCCTGTAATAGATAAGTTATAACTAGTGTCACTTTGCATGTAATACCACGGTGCGACTACATAACTAGCTGGCAATTCGATGGTTATTGAAGTTTGCAATGATTGGAAATTTGGAGCAGGTGCGCCCTCAATTCTATAAGACGAATTAAACAAATCAGATGCGGTTTCCAAAGTTGAAGCGTGATTTGACAACAGTATTATAAGAAATCCAGTACCAACTGAATCAATCCGTTGACTTAAATTAAAATGATAAACACCCGAGACAGGCGTCGTAAACACACCAGATGACACATTGCCACCAATATCAAAAACCTCATTGTCAAAATTCAACCTGTTGTAACCAGTTGCGTCTAATCCTGTTTGACTGCTTGACCACCTTACCATAAACGCTGGTCTTGCAGGAGTAGTAACACGACCACTGCTGTCTACTGTAAGTGCAGTGGTTCCGCTGGTTGAGTGACCGATCTGGTCTACGTTTAAAGTTGACATAATCAGTTACCCCCCTATTTCTGTTGCGCTGATAAATGAGATGCCACGCTCATATGCGGTGTTATCAGTATCTCCGACTGTTCTGTTGATAAACAAGGTGTCATTATCCTGTGTGACAACTCCACACTTGTATGTGATTTGAGATGTTGTTGATGGGCTGTCAAAATAATCATATCTTCCAATAAGGGGCGTAGACTGGTCATCTGGAGCATCGTATGTTCTCGTTAAAGAGCTTATTCCAACATTACGACTTCCAGCCGCTGAATGTGCAAGTTTGGTAGTATCTCTGAAGAAAAATAACGTGTTGTTATAACTGTTTCCGTCATCAGCTAATTCACCGAAAATATGTGCTTGAAGGTGAATTACACTTAAAGTGCTTGCTGGTGTAATGTTGACTGTCAAATCTGTTATTACAGTATTAGTGTTTGCTGTTAGCGACACTGAGTTCGTGCCAGTAAACTGAGTGTACTGCATCTGAATAATACCGCCTTGAGGCATCACAATCTTGTTGCCAGCGGTTTTCGGAGCAAGTTCGTTGACTAGTAATTTAGACAATGGTCATCTCCCCAACTACTGTAAGTACGACGCTGTTATCAATCGTAAACGTACCTGCGACCATGGCTCGTTCTGATGATGCTATGGTTGTGTTCGTAGTTAATGTGCCTGTGTTGATACGGATGCCATTACGCATTAAGTTTCCAGACAATTTACTAGCTGTGATTGTTCCATCGCTAACAGAACCCACATCAAAGACATCTCCAAGAGCCACAACAAAATCTATTGTGTCGCTAGTGGTTAGAGCCTCAGCAAATACAAGGTTACTGCCGCTGACCGTGAACGAATCTTGAGGGGCTTGAACAATACCGTTGAGGGATACTAGCAAATGATTTGCAGTCTCTGGAAAGTATGCTGCACCACCTAGCGTCAAAGCGTAGGTTGCTGTAGCAGAGGCAGAAGGGAATGATAGTTTATTAAACCCACCACCTACAGGTGCTTTTCCAATGTATGGCATGATGATTTTCCTTGATTAGATTTACGCGACGATTTCCATCGCAGTTAAGGAAGACGGCACAGAACCACCTTCGCTGTTATTTTGTTCTGTGGCATTAACCAAAAATGACCTATTACCTGCCGCACGTTGTGTGAGGTTTACTTTGAAACGAACAACGCCTGTTGCATTTGGGATTGTAGGTGTGAAAAGAAAACAACAAGTGCTCTCTTCTATATTATAGTTGTCCGTGTAACTTCTTACGTTTCCAGTATGTCTGCTTCTGTTACCAGCAACATCACCCACAGCAACATTTGTATAAGAATTACTACCGTCTACATCATATAACAGGTCGTAATAGATATTCGGGTCATTGTCGTCTTTAGCGACATTCAAATTCAACTGCACAAGTATCTTATTACCTTGATTGATTGTGATGCTGGTTGCCCAATCCGTACCAGAGGCACTTTGAACAGTATATGCGGTATCTACTGTGCCAACATAATCTTGCGAGTAAGTCATTATACTGTTTACAACTTGCAACACAGAACCGCTAGGTAATGCAGATGAGGCAACACCGCCATTTGTAATTCTTGAAAGTGCCATTAGCTTGCCTCCAATGCCGTAATGCGGGCTTCTAATGCTGTAATTGTTGTTTGCTGTTCTTGAATAGCTTTGATACAGAGCGAAACCATATTGCCGTAGGCCAGCGCGTCTGGTTCTTTGTCATCGTTATAACTAACAAATTCAGTCAGGCCAGCATTGTGGACTTCTTCTGCAATCAAACCACCAAACACTGTGTCACCGTCTGTATTGCTTTTGTATGTAACAGGGCGAAGTTCAAGCAGTTCAGTTAAACCGTGAGTAGCGTCATTGATAGTGTTCTTGTAACGGCGAGATGATGTATCACGCTGTAGCAATCCGTTAGATTGAACACGAACATTGCCACCGCCGCTGGTAGAGTTGTTATAAATGCCTACAGCGAAAATATCGCCGCTTCCTTGAACCATAAAATCAGTGTTTCCATTGTAATCAAGAACACTAAAGTTAGGCGCAGCATTATTAGCCCCACCCTGCACAGTTAAAGATGGACTGTCGCCACTAGCACTGGTGTTTCTAAAGTATCCAGCGGGAACTGTGCTACTTGAATGGGTTACTTCTAACTTGCCGTTATTAGGTGAGGCAGTACCAATGCCAACCCGATTGTTCGTGCTGTCAACTTTAAGGGCGCTAGTGTCAACCGTTAAGTCGCCAGTAATAGCAATGTTGGTATCTAGTTTTGCGCTTGTTACATTGCCATCAATAATCTTGGCTGTGCTAACAGACGAATCCGGCGGTACAGAGGTTTGCAAAGCCAGTGAATTATACACCACATAAATGTCATCTGTGGCTGCTACGCTATATCCTACTAGATTAACTGTAGTACCTTCTGTGGTATACGATTCAGTAGGTTCCTGACGCACGTGGTTAATAAACAGGTCAATGCCTTCTGCGCTAGCTACAGCGTGTGACAGCGTAAGGCTAGTTCCAGTAGCACCAGTCAAGTCTTGTTTAGCTGGTATTTGACTAAAGCCTTGCGTCTGTTGATTGCCTACATAACCCATTGGTCACTCCTATGTGGAAATCGCATCAACGGCAGATACCCAAACATCTGCGCTGCTTGCCGTGTCTGACTTGACATAAAGCCTGTCACCAGATTGGACGACAAATTTAGCACCAGCGTCTAATATCTGAAGCGCACCGCCAGCCGCTATGGGCGCACCTGAGACTAAATGAATGTTGTTAGTGCCATCGTTGATGTAACACTCAACCGTGATAGCGTTAGCCGTTACGTTGGCAATGTGGATGCCTACAATGGTGTCAAAGCTGTCAAAGTTAGCCCCATCAGGAATGTCAGCGGCCACCGTGCCTACTGCATTTAAAGTGTATCTGCGAAAATTTTGTGCCATTATTAACTCCTCAAAGGGCAATACTCATTGCAATTGCAAATCCATTTGTCGTTCCAGCTTCAATAGCAGTCCAAGCCTGATCTGTTGTGTCGTAAACTTTTAATTTTTTTGCTGAAGTATCGTAAAATAACGCACCGTCAATTAAGGCATTACTGTCATTGTCTAGTGTCGGCTCTGATGATTTGTGGCCTAGATATGTGTCATCAAAACTATCTAACGTAGTAGATGCTTGCTCTGCATAATATTTTGCTGAAAACACACCCCCAGCCACCGCTGTGTTTGTGGAAAAAGAAGCACCGCCACCAATCGCCCACTGTTTAGCAGAGCCAGTGTTCATGCCCGAATTGTCACCAGTACCAATAGAATATTCTTTTGCCGAATACTCTGTGCCGTCTACCTTGCCAGTAGTTTCTGTTGCCCAGTCTTTAGCAGGGCCAGCCCCGGCTGTGTCAGTAACGCCAGTGCCGCCGACTGCCCAAGCTTTAGATGAATGATCGCCAGTGCTTGGCACTGCGCCATCGACTTTTACAGCGTAGTTTTCAGATTTGGTCGCTGATGTTGCAGCAGCAGCCTCACTGTTACCAGAAGCTGTTTCACTATTGCCAGCCGTTGTGGCTGATGCCGCCGCATTCACCACTGCCTGAGCCGCTGTGACAGCATCTACGATCAGCGCCCAGTATGTGGTATCTGTGAGACTAGTGCCTACTGGCGAGGCTTGTAGCGCGATATAGACATTGTTGAGCTGCGCTGTAGTCGTGGACTTGACTAAATCCCTTGCGTCATACGCGCTAGTGGTCACTGTTGCATCTGTGCCTTTAAATACGCCCAGCTCTTGTGAGGCAATCAGGTCGCCGCTGCCATCAAAGCCAAGCACTTTATTTGCCCGGCTGGTAGCATCAGCGGTAAATTCAGCCGTAGCGATAGTGTTGGTTTGCGATACTTTAAATGTACGATCAAGCTGTTCTTGTTGCTGTTGAACAATAAAAGTCAGGCGATCTAACGCAGTCTCATGACTTTCTGCCGGGAATGGGTCATTCGCAACATAATCTGTCCCTTGTGTAAGTGTAAGAACACGCTTGATAACAACAGTTTCACCGCTTGCCGGGCGCTGATCTGTGTTGCTGAAATGCGCGTCTGACGCATTGCCAGTATTGAATTTAAACAAAACAGTGCCGCCACTGTCACTGCCAGCCCCGGTAACAACATAATGGGTGTTGAGTGTCTTTGTCGTTTCTGTGCCGGTTGCAGATCTAATAATGACTATAAGATCAGTGTCAGCGAAAATCTTGAAACCATACGCAAAGCTATGCGCGGTGCCATTAGCCGACAAGCTGGCTTTTGTCGTGGTGCTAGATACTGTCATCTCATACCCCTATCTTTGAGCATCTCTATAGCCTTTGCTGCGCGTGGCAATCTGTCATTTTCAGGTATACTCATTAGGCGAGGCCAAGCAGCCTCAAAAAATTTATCGTTGAGAGATCTAATTAATGAGCGTTTTTCTTTGTTGTTTGCCTTGCGATATCTTGGATTAGTTGGCCGCATCAGTGCTTCTAATGCTTGGTTATATGTCACAAAGCCCATGCCCGGCATTTTAGCCCTGACAGGGTTTTTATCTAAGCCTTCAAGATTCATCGGCATATCATCTTTGTTGCCTTTAGCAAGCCAGACAAAATTGCTTTGTTGCAATGGTGTAAGGGCAACGCCTTTAAATTCTTTTGGCGCTTGTGGGATAGGCCAATCAAGGCGTATCAGCTCTTTCACATAGTCAGGCTGCGCCTCAGATGAGCTTATTGTAATTGGCGATATTGCATTCCACAGACGAATACCCGGCGCTTCTTGAAATGTTGGGCCGTCAGTTTTAAGTCTGCCCAGCGTATCGTATTGAGGAATTTCAGCGTTTATATCATCAACAAATGGGTTTGTTGCTATAGCTTGATAGCGCCAGTTGCTCATAAGCTCTGTAAACTTCAAACTTGCTTCTGTTTTAGGCATACCAACTAAATCAAATGGATAGCTGCCATCTTGATTTGCTTTTAGCACACCTTGATCAGTTAGGGTGCGTACCTCATCAATAGTGTATATTTCAAAATCTGCACCAGCTTTTGTAATTGTGTTGTCACCAACACGCTCAATGGTTCTTGTCAAAGCTGACGCTGGGTTTGGCACACCCGGCACTAGATTCATTGACCCCAGTGGGCCTGATGTTAAATAGTTCGCATCACCTTTTGTCATAGCTGATATGACATCTGCCATACCTTTTAAGAATGGCAATTCTCTAAAATATCCCATGCTGGCAAGCACAGCGCCAAAATACACATATTGTCTTTCTTCCGCAGACGTAGCTAACGATGCATGTTGCACGGCTGCTGCGGTTAAGCCTATTACACTGGATAAAGGCCCAAGCCCTGCATAGCTTGTGTATACTAAAGGGCCGTTAGGCGCGCCAAATTGATCGTATAGTTCAAGTGGCTCGCCGTTTTCATCAGTCGGAAAACCCTCACCTCTTGTCACAAAGCTATAAGGTTGCCAGCCCGGCGGCAGTTTTTCTCTTTTTCTTTTGTCGGTATATCCAGAGTTGGTTTGCGGAATGCCGCCAGTAATATGACCCATGCCAGCAAACATGGCTACTTGTGACATTGCCACGCCAGTAAACGCCATTCTAGCTATGCGTATCTGCCTTTTGCTAGCATCCTTGCCAATCATATCTTTGTGCAAAAGACCCAGCGGTGTGCGTTCAAAAGTTCTTATAATATCGTTTGTTGGCGCTGTGGCGAATGGCAATATGTATCTGCCAAACCATGTATTTTGCAAAGAGCTTGCCGCTTGACCAATTGCGCCAGTGTCAGACATCAACGTGTCATATCTGCTTTTTACATCCAGCTCTTCAGCAAACTGCCGTGGACTGTTAAGTACCATCAAGCCTTCTTCTTTTGCAGCTTGTTTAGTCATGCCAGCAGCAAGCGCTGCTTTCCTCTGGCGATTTGCCATGGCATGCAACTCACCGTTCTGCGACAATACTTTAAATAAATCATCACCAGCTAGCAGCAAGCGTGTCGGTATGCCGGTTACATTGTGTAAATACAACATTGCGTTGCTAAACACATTGTCGATTGCAGTTGACCTTCCCCCGGTCAAAGCCCCAACATTACCAGTTCGATATGTATTGAACTCAGCTTTGTTTACAGCGTCACCGGCTTCGCCAGTTACAAACGCCTCTCTAGCAGCTCTAAGCGCATCAACAAAAGACACTGCATAACCAGTAAATCTATGCGCCACATCGCTCATGTAAACTTGCTTTGTGTAGTCAATTTCTTTGCCAGCAGCGCGCATAATAGCGCGCTCACCAGTACCATAAATACCGGCAATAAATTCTTCTGGCACTTGCATCATGCCAAACAAAAAGTTTCCGACTACATTTTTAAACTGTGTTTTCGGCCCCGACAGCAAACCGTTTATGTATAAATGCTCAACGCCATTCTTAAATTTGCTCATAATACCTTTTTGAGCCGCTTCATTAAATGCAGCATCGCCGCCATTTTTCTTTGCTAGCAGCAAACCTTTAGCAGCTTGCTGCATAGTTTTTGCACCACCAGATATTTCAATGACATCTGCATTTATAAGAGCGCTGGCTTCTTTACTCATGCCCTCAGACACCGGGATATTGAAAGATTGCAATATCCGGGCAGCCTCTGTCTGCGCGCCTTTAATCTGTAATTGAATGCCATTATGGATCGCTAGCTGACGGCGAAACTGCAACATGTCACGATTGGTTGCGTCACCCTGCGCCACGCGCGTTGCCAGCTCTTCAAGCTTTGTAGCGCTATCAACAAGCAACATTCTTGCAGCCGTAGCATCAGCCGCATTTTTAAATGATGTGCCAACTTGTCTTTTTAATATGTTGCGCGTAACGCCGATAGTGTCACTGAGCTGACCAATAGCAGCGTCAATGGTTTCTTCATTAGTAACAACGCCTCTGGTTGCAGCTTGCTGTTGATCAGGCAAACTTTCAGAAACTGCATTAATCAAAGTTTTTACATCGTCGGGCGTTTTAAGATTATCCCAATTGAACGGCGCACCGTCTTTAATACTTTTTAAATAACTTGCGCCAAGGCTGACATTCTCAAGCACCTCAGCAGCTTGGCTTTCACTCGCTAAGCCAGAAGAATCATCAGTTAATCTAAAACCTTGTTTATCTGCCGTTACACCGCGCTGAGCTGCTGTTACGGTTTGTTGTAACTGATCCTCTGCTGATGCCTCTAGTGCTTCGTCTGCATCAGCCAAAGCAGCAGCTTGCCGTTGCCCAGCCGGACTAAGGTCAGATGCTTGGTTGCCTTGCGCTTGAAATTTTGCCAGACCTTCTTCTGACAAAGTTTTTTTTGCCGCTTCAGTCTGTGTCTTTTTATAATTTATATCCGGGCTTTCAATGTTGCCCTCAGCTAATACGCGAGGTTTGTCACCAATCTCGCCAGTTGGCCGTCTTGTGCTTTTCCCAGTAAACACACTCAAAAGCGCGTCTAATGCAGCTTGTGGTATTTTGCCAGCTACTTGCATAGCCGGATCTGTTGCCATTTCAGTGACACCGCCGGTTGCTACATCGCGCATAGCTCTCTGGTTGAGCTGAGCTAATTGCTCTTGCTCAGATGGCGGCATCTGAATTGACATGAATTTTACCCATAAAAAAAGGGCGCTGTTGCGCCCATGTTAGAAAAACACTACACGATTTCGTTACATTCGTGAAGCTTAATTATTAATCGGTTTGTCTGAACTCTTGATTGAGGTCTGTGTTTCTGGTGAATCCGTATCTTTCTGCAAAGTCGATGTCGATTTCATCGATGCGGCTTTGGAGCCTTGTGATGATAGAACGAACTTGCCGCTGTAAATCGGATCGTCCTTCTCCGCGTATGTCATTGAGGTAATCTTCGCCATTTTTATTAACGCTCCAATCGTTGCCAGCGTACCCATTTTGACTGTTGAATAGCTTGACTTCAACTCCGATATCGTTATCAAGGTCAAGGGTTTCAATAGCACTTTGCACAAGTTTTGTAAATTCTTTGTTAGTCTTTAATTGATCAGCAGACAACCATGTGTCTGGCATTGACGGTGTGCCGTCATCATTCAACTTTGCAAAATCAAAATTAATTATACGCACACCATCGCGTGTTGCGATTGGGTTGTATTCTCCATGACCAGATAATTGCGACAATATCTGCGCCAATCTTTCTGTTTCGCCTTCTGAAAAATTTCTGCCAATGCGTAATTCAACACCATTCGCATCTGCTTTTTTAGGATCATAGAAAGGACGATGAAATCCAACGCCATCTTGTTTCATAACAATTCCACGAATCGCAGCGTAGGTTTGCATTAATTCTAGTGCCGCTGGTTCAACAGATCCATATTTAGGGCCGCCATACTCCCTTGGGATAGCTAGTTCTGTTTGGGTGCCGGGGCTTACTTTACCTTCAAAATATCCCGGTGCTTCAAAATCTCCGGGTGTAGGTATGCCTAATTCTTTTGCAACAAAATCGTTTCCATTTTCATCTAAAAATGCTTTGGATACCGCAACATGATATTCTTGTTGTACTTCATATGGTGCGTCAAACATTTCTGGCATGTGATTACCAGTTCGACCCGGAATGCTTTCCCAGCTTATTTGCGCCTTGTTGTTAAGCAAAGCATCTGAATAATCAAAAGCTGCTGCGCCAACCTCTGTGCCTTCATCTCTAGCTTTGTTCGCAACCCATATAGCTGCTTGCACTTGTTGTGGCTCCCAGCCTAATTGATCAGCTATCCTTTTTGTTTCTTCCTCAACAAAAGTGTATTGAGCATCAGTCGGTGTTCCGCTGTATGGTGTGCCGTCAGTGTTTTTAAAACCAAACGCGCGCATCATCCACATATCAACAGTCACACCCTGAACTTTGCTGGGGTCTATTTCGCGCATAAGATTTACATAAAAGTTATTTGTTTTCCGACCTTCCCAATCAATGCCATCAAAAACATCTTGTATCTTTTTACTCATCGCCGCTGGAAAACGGCCAGTTTTAACCGGCTTACCAGCTTTGTGCTGTAGGTAAGCTTGCAAAGCAAAATCGAAATTTGTTTTTACACCAGTCGCAGAAGAGCTAATACCGATAGCTTGCACTAATTTTTCTGCCTCAACCTTATCGCCACCCAGCGCGTCTAATATAGCTTTGCCACTTCGTTCATACCAAAAACGCCCCGGCTCACCTTCTTTTGCTGCTTCTTCTAAATTTCTGCGTAATTTATTCAAAGCTTTTTGAGATGTAATTTCTGGCGGTGCGCCAACGAGCTGGCCCGATTTGCGTGCTTTACGGCCAGCATATGATAGAGCTGCGTCAATAGCCGGTGTAGGGTCAACGCCAGCTCCAAGCGTTACGCCAGTATCAGCCGCGCGCTCAGCTATCCTAGCATCAGCCGCCTCACCAGCCCGGCCTATCGCGCGCTTGCTTGCATCAGCTATTTCTTGGAACGGTATCATTCGGGCAACTTTGATTGCACCCTCAATAACAGTTCCGATAACGCCACCCTCCATTGCCATTTTGGCGCGCTTCACCAATTCGCTATCAGTTTCGTATTTTTCCATTACAGACAAGAATGACTGCAACACCGGCATTTGCTCTTCTGGCGGTAATGATTGCAAATGATCTATGATCCCATTGGCAAGTGTCGGATCATCAGGATTAAATGCAGTAAAATCGGCGATAGCGCCCCACACAAAGCCTCTAGCGGCTGCATTGTAGGTTGTCATAGCTTTTACAAGTTTGGCCGCTGGTACGGCTGCTACGCCGAATTGTGTGATGCCTTCAACAAGACCGCCCAGTATTTCATTGTCATATGGCTGGCTAGCCCAATCACGCACAGACTGTGGCACCGGGATCGCCTCATCGACAGCATTTTGATAGGCACCAACTACGGTTCGCATGCTGTCTATATCACCAAATGCGTTTTTGATTGGCTCCATGCCAACAGCTTCTAAGCCAACATTCATTACATTTTTTGCTGCCTCAACTGGCGCGCCAGCAAGAAACGCAAATGAATCCATCAGCTCCCGGCCACCTTGATCAAGACCTTTAAAAATGGCTTGACCGACTTGGCCTGATATTGACCGTCCATCAGACTGTGCTTCGCCGCTTGGCCCGGCAAGCATCATGTCGTCTGGTGATTGTGTTGGCTCAGGAAATGGCTCAACGCCAATAGAGCGTAGCTGAGATGCAAGCAGATACTTGCCGTACTCAGCATCAGCATCAATCGCATCTTCTGGCAATGTCACAAAAGGATGCGCCAAGCTTGGCATGCGTTGATTTGGTTTTGCTTCAACTGGCGCTGTGCCGGGTTCTCTTGTCTCTGGGCCAGCGCGAAAAAGATCTGCATCAGTTTCTGACACTGGATCCATTGTGACGCGCATGCGTCCTTGGTTATCCATAGTCAAAGCTTCTTCAGCCGGTGTGGCAAACTTTGTTGGTTGCTCCATTAGCGGCCTTCCATCATATCAAGATAATAACGCACCATATCTAAATCTAATGCCAACAAGGATTGGCCTGTCACTTCGATATGATTGGATAGCGTTGTTAAGACTTGACCAAGATCGTAAGTGCCATCTGGATTTGTTGGAAATCTAAGCCTTGTTTGCTCGCTTGTCTGTGGATCAGTATATGTGCCGTTTTCTTCAAGCAGCTTTAATGTGTTTCTCAGCTCTATTTTTACAACTTGATCAAGCTTTTCGCGCTCTTCCTCAACAATTCTTTTATATTCTTGTTGCATGTCGGCGGCACTGGCTCTTGGATTTTCAAGCTTGTATCTTCGCCATAAGCGCCGCGCTTGCTGATATGATAGCTTGGCTTGCTGTTCATACTCTTCGATGTCATTGCCTTGCTCTTCGGCATAGCCAAACTCGTAGCGGAAACCTTTTTCTATGTCTGACCATTTGTCTTTTCTTATTGTGCCGACATCGTTCATCAACGAGCGAAATGTCTCTTGTGTCAACTCTTCTGCATTTTCTGCTAAAATGTCGTGTGTAAGTTCGCCATAAGGCACTAGACCATCTAACACTTTTAAAACAGCCTCATTGTCACCCTCTTCTTGTGTGCGGAACACAGAATTGCCTGTCATGGTAGTTTCAAGCTTGTTCAGCATATTTTGCATTGCTGGCGTAATAAAATTTTGGTCGCGCAATACTCTCAAGTTTGTTTTAAATTGTTCATCAGTTATGTCAGGATCAAACAACTCATTAAGTAATTTTTGGTTACCGCGCTTGATTGTATCGCGGTCATCTTTTTCGCGTTTTTTGCTGTTGTCATATTCTTGGAACGCGCGTTTTTCTAAAGCATCAAGCAGCGCTATATGATCAGCGGGATTTTCCTTTTTAAGAACTTTTAACATGTGCATAGCAAAAGCACCGTTGGGGTGCTTTAGCGACAGCAGCTCAGCCTCTTCCGGGTCACCAGAGGTAAGCATTTCATACGCTACCAAAGCATTTGACTGTTCATTCAAAAATAGAGTCAAAGAGTTTTCTGCAACCTCTTTTGCTATTTTAAGCAAATCCGCTTGGTGTTGATCTATTTCCAACTTGCCCTCACCGACAAGTTTTAATCCATTGTTTGAGTGTTCTGCTATTGCATTTTGAAAGCTACGCAGCATTTCTTTGCCGTCAGAAAACGCATCAAAATTGTTTATGTTTGAAAACGCCATAATCAAGTTAGCGCTGTTGGTGTCATGCAATGCTAGTTGCGCCTTAACTACTCGCTCATCGATTGCAGTTCGCAGCTTTGCGCGGTGTTGCGCTGCTTTTGCTTCAAACTTGGTATTGAACTGTTTTCGCGCATATGAACTCAAACCTTGAGAAGCGGTTGTTTTTACATCTTCACGCGCACCAAACCAACTATCGTCATTTGTAAAATCTGCGCCAAACACAGCGGCTGGGTTTCTAGATCGTTTCAGTCTACTAACCTCACCTTCGAGTGCAGCATCAGCCCCGGCAAGCGCAGAGTCAGCTTGCAGATCTCCCTCTGATCTAATACGGCTATCAATAAAGTTTGATATAAGTGATGCGGCTGTACCAGCCATTTCGCCTTGGGCAAGTGCCGCTTGTATGAATGGGCGGCTGTCTTTTTGAGCGCGCGTGTAGCTGACCATCCCAGTATCGGTAGTCGGTGCAGCTTGGCTGGCGTAAACCGGCACTTTAGGCATCAAGCAACTCCATCAGGTAAAAAAGTTTTGCCAATAAGATTTTGTGAACATGTCGTAGTCATCAGCCTGTCCAATGCCAGCGCCAACGCCAGTTATAAGCGCAGTTGTGCCTTGGGCTTTGTAGGCTGATGCTTGCGCCTGACCACCCATGCGGCTGACCTTGGCGCGCATAGCTGTTTCAACCTTGCGGTCTTCTTGCTCTAAGATAGCGATGGATGTGTTGTATGCATCGACTTCTAGCTCATATTCAAATTCAGCAGCGGATCGTAATGCCACAGATACTGGCGCACCCCGGCTAAGCTCAATGCCGCCACCACCGTATATTGATCTTCCGCGCCCTTGAAATTCTTCAAACAGTGATGTTTTACGTCGATTTGATACATCAAGATTACGCTGCAATATTTCAATTTGACGATCCGCAATATCAACATCGCGTTCAATGATTTTAGCGTTTTCTTCACCGATTGCTGCTGCGAATGCAGACGCATTGTCACCGGCTTTTTTGTTTTGATATGCGCCGTAAATACCAAGGCCAACAGATGCGATTTGCCACCAGCTCATTGCTTACCTCAACTATCGAATGTGTTCATGCGTGGATAGATTGCCAAAACAGTCAATGGCAATGGCTGTGTTTGTTGGATGACAATCTGATCGTCTTCCTCAAAGCCACCGCGAAACTCTATTTCTTTATCGCCAGTAAACAACGACACAGCGGCTCCCATAGCCATAGAACTGTCTCTAAATGGTATACGGTCAACATCAGTCACATCGCTGCCAACCTCGACACCCAGCGTTTTATGCAAACGCAAAGTTATTTCATGTATGCGTTTAATTTTGCCTTGGCTTGTGCCATCTGAGCTACCAGCCTCAAGGCGCAGCGTTTTCAGTCTGCTTGTATAGTTCAAGCCAACAGCCGCTTTGGTTGTGGCCGGTGACAGTGTCACACCACCAGCCGCCACAGTAGCGTCCGGGTGTGTTGCGCCATTGTTTAGAATGCTGACTGCTTGCCCGGCAAGGTGATACAGCCCGGTCAGGCTAGTCGTTGAGCTGCCAGAGTATGACAGACCGCTATCTACAAAAAACGCCGTTGTCGCATCATCACCAAAATCAAACGGCTTCATACGTTCAAGATATCGCTTTGTCACACCGCCAATAGTGCGCTTGACGATCATGTATAACTCATCTTCTGAATTTTCTGTTGGCAACACAGCTATGCTCTCAACCATGCCATAGTCATAGGTGGCAGATGCCAAAGACCCATGTGTGCCGGTATATGTGCCGCCAATCTTATGCTGGTGCCACGCAACCACCTCTTCTTCGCGGCGATATGTCATGCCCAGCAACTGGCCGTCAGCTCGTATTAGCCACACAATGCTGTCAGGTTCTTGCTGGTAGGCAACATCAGTAATGCCGCCAAGCGTGATATGCTCAGACAATATTGACATATCAGCCGCTGCATAGCCGCTAGCGTTGATTTCGCCAGCATACTTAAATTCACGAAACTTGCGCTTGGCTCGTTGCAAGAACAGCGTCACATCAGCAACTTGCACCGGCTCAACATTTGCCGTGCCATAGTTACTGTATTTACGAATTTGTGCGTTTGTCGGCGTGATTGGGCCATCATTCGTTGTCGATAGCACATATTCACCGCCGCTAGTGCCAATGGTCAAAACTCTGGTTGCGGCTAGATACCTAATGCTGTTTACACGGTTTGATGCAATCTGAAATATAATCGCGCTATCGTCAGCCGTACCGGCTGTAAAGTTTTCAAAATCACCAGACTTTGACATAAACAAGCTTTGCGGCTCGTTTGTTGTTGCGCCAAAAATCAGCCGTTGCTCAAAGAATGTTACGACAGATGGAAAGCCTGTTGTGTTAGAGAATGCGCCAAGCGCCCAGTTTGTTGTCGCTGTGGTTGCTGACAGCGTGTCATTTATTGTCACAGTCACATTTTGCGCGTTTGTAAATGCTGTAATCGTAGCATTGCCACCCGGCAGACTGACCAGCCGCCCAACATCTGTTGCAGCGAAAAGGTTAGTCGATGCCACAAGCGCAACGCCAGTACCGCTGTTTGCATTTGGATTTAGCGTTGTTGTTGTTGTGTTGACATCAAGGTAAGGCCCATCAACAAAAGTGATAGTGCTAAATGTCCACGCTGTATGATCAGTCCGGGTTAGCTTTCTTGGCTCATGCAATGGATGCACGATAAACATTGTATCGGCAGATTGCACAAATCTGAGATCTGCCAACACTGCTTCTGGGTACGGTGTGGCAATATTAAATATTTCCTCAGCCGTGCCGCCTGATGTGTATGCGGTGAAATTAGTAGTATCTATGGCATTGCCAAATAAATCTGTCAGCGTAAATGTGTCAGTTAATACATTAGCAAGGCGATAGTTTCTTGTGTTTAGCTCTGTCATACCGCCCACAGACGATATAAATATCTCATCACCATTGCTAAGACCATGACCAGCGATTGTGACAACGCCGGGGTTTGCTTGTGTAATAGCTGTAATGTTCTTTGCGGTATCTAGAACATATTCACCATTACGCACAACGCGCATAGTGCTATCGCCAAACTCTAAGATGTATGTGTCACTTGTTTTAAACTCAAACGGTATCAGCCGCCCTTTGACAGAGCTTGATTTGATCTCGCCAATATATTCTGTACCCGGTCTGCGTGATACACCGCCATGAGGATGCACCACCATATTCAGCAGCTCAGCCGCGCCGGATCGATATTTGTCCAGATCAACCCTGCCTTCTAGTCGCGGCGAGATTTCGCCAGCTACAAAGCTGGTTAATGATGGGGCTGAACGCGCCATTGATTAGAACCGGCTTTCGATAAGGTCAGAGGCTTCAAACTTAGCAGCCGCACCTTCTGTTGCATCAACAAACCGCGCTTCTTTGAGTTTTTCATCATAAAGCGCTTTTGTCGTTGCAATCATCGCATTGCTGCCGGTGATTGCATAACAGATCTCAAATGCCAGCCGGGCTGCTATAGTATCAACAAGCAGTGTGTCATATAGGTTTGGATCTTCGACACGCGCAATATATTTGATAAAGACCGTGCCTTCATCAGTTAAAAGATCACGCCCTTCGATAACATAGACCGGCCCCCCAGTGTTGTCGGTCATGTTGTCCTGTGGATACATCAAAGTGCCGTTAGAGAACTCTAGGACGCGCAGACAGTCGGCTGGCAGTGGGTACTTGAATGTGTACCCAAATGCTGGCGCAACGCTATCCTGTGACAGCTCTGAGCGCTTTATAAGGCTATTCCAGTTGTGAGATCTAAACACGGCATCACGCACCAGCTCATAGCGCTGATTGATAAGACGGCCAGCTTTGGAGTCTTCAGCCAAACTGATGATGTTCGTTGCGCCAAGCGTGTTGAGCGCAGCGTTAGAAATATCCACCGCTGATGGCATGTCAGTACCTCACAAAAAGGGGGGATTGGGTCAGGCTAGGAAGCATCGAAAACCTGACCCAAACTGGTTTAGTCAATCGCGTAAGTCATTGTGAGTTCGATCAAACCAGTGCCGTTAGCACCGGCAAGGCTCACAGTAACCGGGATGCCGTCAGAATCTGCATCGACTACTGAGTTCAAACCCAGAGCTGCTGTTAGACAGCAACCGACAGTCGATACGGATGTTGAGGCAGCAGCCGCCTTGAACTCATCAACATCCAATGCGACATCGGTGCCAGCAGCATTTTTATATGCAGCGTGACCGACTGACAGTGTTGTTGATGAACCAAGTGCCGCATGGACAAGCTGACCGCTAAGGATCCGCGCGCCGTTTGGCAGATTGAACATGTGGATGTCTGATTGCTCAGCAGAAGCTGTGTAGCTACCGTAAGCAATACGAACACGACCACCAAGCTCATTTGGCTTGATTTTTTCAGTGGGGTTGTTTTGATCCCACTTGGTCTTCTGGTCAGAATAAACTGTACCCATCTCTAGTCTCCTTTAATTTACTGTAATGAAACAGTTTACTCGTTACAAAGCACCTGAATAACCTTAGCTTCTTCCATCCGCGTTGCACCAAATGAGGCACAATAATAGACTTGAGTTGCGTAAGATTTGTCAGCTCGCGTGGTGATCTCTGCTTTGACATCTTTGCCAATAGCCAATTTCATCCCATCTTCAGCCCATGCATAGCACTGGCGTGATGTGCCATCGTCCTTTAACCTATTGGAAACTATAAATTTAAATCCTACAAAGGAATCTACAGTTCCAGTTGCCAAAGCCTTGACGGTGTTGAAATCGCTGCTGGTGACTGATGTTGTGTTTAACAGATCTTCAATTTGCTCTGGTGAGACAACAATGTAACGATTGATCGATGGATCAACGCTACCAGCATCAAGCAGTTTCTTGGCAGAGATAAGCTTTGCCACAGTCAAACCAGCGGAACCATGGGCAATCACATTGCCAGCCGGTAGAGCTGTGTTTGTTGTGCCAGCTTTGCCTGTCTTAGCAGATGCATTGAACGCAGCAATAATTGCATCGTCCATTGATCTACCCAATGCAAAAGCCGCTGCCTTCGCATAGTTGCTTTCCGGCGAGCTAAGCATTCTGATTTTATCCTGATCGTCAATCAGGTCAGCATACTCATAGTCACTCAGCGTAACCATCCGGCGATCATGTGGTGTCTCCATCAATGGTGTATCACCATGCCGTGTGGTTCTAAGCGCTGCCGCTGCCGATCCAATTTGATCGAAAAACGCCTTCTCGCCATTTACGCTTTCTGTGTCCACAGTAGCGCGCAGAAGACTGCCTTGCTGCTGTGAGAGCATTGTCACATTTGCTGAAAACTGGTTCACAAATGCGGTTGTAATTTGAGTTGACATATCGTCACCCTCCACATTTAAAGTTGAAATTTGAGTGAATTTTCGTTCCAGTTATCCAGCAAAGCCGGGCTGTAACTTGGTAGGCAATTTGGGGGCCGTTAGGCTTATCCCGCATTCCGCAGATCAGGGGTTTCGTATTCCCTGAGCTGCAATACATCAGCGACAGTTTGCTCATGGGCTGGGTGATTTTTATCCCAGTATGGCGTTCCCGGCGCTGTCAGTTCTGCAATCTTTCGACTAGCTTCTTTCGGTGTCATAACCATTTCGGTTGATGCACCCTCAAGTGTGTCTTCACCAAGCTGGTCAGCTAGATTTGCAAACAGCTTGATTATCATTGGGTGATCGCCAAGCGGCAGACCATTATCCAAAATTATGTTATCCCAAACCTCTGGCGCTATGCCCATCGCTTTACCAGCCGCTGATGCGCGCTGAAGCTTGTCGTCATAGGCTCGCCCAAATTCTTGGCGTAAGTCGTCCTCATATTGTTGCGATACTTGTTCTTGCTCAGCCTCAAACAGCTTCTCGCCTTCAGCGACATCTTGCTGTATCCAATCGATTACATTTTGTGCATGCCGGGGTATGATGCCTTTTTCAGCAGCCATGGCTTTGAAGGTTTGCATCGTGTCTGTATCAAGATCGCTGTTTGTGATCTCATACCCATCTGCATTAACTGGCGCGCCAAGCTTTTGAAATATCGGCATCCAATCATCGTCATTCGATCCATGACCGGGCAAAGCTATCTTGTCAGCCCCAATCATGCGTTGCGCGTGGACATGGCTTTTTGCTAGCTGTCCGACATCAGTAAAATTTTTCAGTGACGGCTCATGCCGTAATTCTTCCGGCAAGCTGTCAAGAAAGCCCACCGGGGCTGCTTCTTGAGATCCGCTTTCTTCAACCGGGGTTGTCTCAACTTGGTCTTCCATTTTTTATTCCTCTTCTTGTGTCTGCTTCCTATCATCAATCATTCGCATAATCGTCAATACAACTGAGCGCTGGCCCTCTAGGAACGCTGAAAAATGCGGGTCACCGCGCTCAAATGTCGTGTTGTTAATGTTGAAACGCGATTGCAAATCATCCAAAACTGCCGCGCCCTCTTCAGACAAAAACAGTTCGCGGTACTTGATCTTTAAAATTTCTAGATAGTTTTGATCGCTCATATCTGTGGCACCTCGCCGGTTGCCTTGATATATGGCGCGATCTGCCCGGCCTGTTCAGCGTTGGCTGCTTGCTGCTGCGCTTCTGCCTGAGCCTGAGCTTGTTGCTGTTGCTGGCGGCGCACCATCATTACTTCTTCATCAGAGCGAATAACTCTTGCCGGTAGGCCAAGAACATCGACAAGGTATTTGATCATCTTGTCGCTATCCAAATAATCCATGACCGGGGCCATCTCACCAAACTGCGACAACACCTCAATGCCTCTCAGGGTTGATTGCAGTTCAGCCATCTTCTGCGACTTGGCTAGTGGGCTGACATATTCGATGTCGATGTCCAGACCTTGCAGCTCTTCTGGCGGCTCTGGGAACGCGCCCTGTCTTAATAGTATAGCAAAGGTTCGATCTATAAG